>Ga0214919_10004270_pt1 | contig 20976 bp, 6 predicted proteins | sample LL1503_MetaG_FD_177994 | JGI IMG/M metagenome (GOLD analysis project Ga0214919, IMG submission 177994) | Freshwater microbial communities from Lake Lanier, Atlanta, Georgia, United States - LL-1503 | ecosystem: Environmental > Aquatic > Freshwater > Lake | place: USA: Georgia | collected 2015-03-15 | reverse complement strand
CACTTGAGCCACTTGAACCAGAAGATCCGCTTGATCCTGATGTACCAGATGAACCACTTGAGCCTGAAGATCCAGAAGAACCACTTGAACCGGATGTACCAGCAGAACCACTTGATCCTGAACTACCCGAAGAACCACTTGAACCGGATGATCCTGAGCTACCTGATGTTCCAGCAGAACCACTTGATCCTGAAGATCCTGAACTACCCGAAGAACCACTTGAACCGGATGATCCTGAGCTACCTGATGTTCCAGCAGAACCACTTGATCCTGAACTTCCACTTGAGCCAGACGTACCAGCAGAACCACTTGATCCTGAAGATCCTGAACTTCCACTTGAGCCAGACGTACCAGCAGAACCACTTGATCCTGAAGATCCTGAACTTCCACTTGAGCCAGACGTACCAGCAGAACCACTTGATCCTGAAGATCCTGAACTTCCACTTGAGCCAGACGTACCAGCAGAACCGCTAGATCCTGAAGATCCTGAACTTCCACTTGAGCCAGACGTACCAGCAGAACCGCTAGATCCTGATGAACCACTACTTCCACTTGAGCCAGACGTACCAGCAGAACCGCTAGATCCTGATGAACCACTACTTCCTGAGCTACCTGATGAACCACTTGATCCACTACTACCTGAACTACCACTTGTTCCAGCAGACCCTGAAGATCCACTACTTCCTGAACTTCCTGATGACCCACTCGTTCCAGCAGATCCACTTGATCCTGAACTACCACTTGATCCTGATGAGCCACTACTTCCTGAGCTACCTGAAGTACCAGCAGATCCTGATGAACCACTTGAACCAGAAGATCCTGATGAACCACTTGTTCCAGCAGATCCTGATGAACCACTTGTTCCAGCAGATCCTGATGAACCACTTGAACCAGAAGATCCTGATGAACCACTTGTTCCAGCAGATCCACTTGAACCTGAAGATCCACTTGAACCAGAAGATCCTGATGTACCAGCAGAACCACTTGAGCCTGAAGATCCACTACTTCCTGAACTACCTGATGAACCACTTGTACCAGCAGATCCACTTGAACCTGATGATCCTGAGCTTCCTGAACTACCACTTGTTCCAGCAGATCCTGAACTACCTGATGAACCACTTGTACCAGCAGATCCTGATGTACCAGCAGAGCCACTTGATCCGGATGAACCACTTGATCCTGAACTACCAGATGAGCCACTTGTACCAGCAGAGCCACTTGATCCGGATGAACCGGATGATCCTGAACTACCACTTGTTCCAGCAGATCCTGAACTTCCGCTTGATCCTGATGATCCTGAGCTACCACTAGAGCCGCTTGTACCAGCAGATCCTGAAGAGCCTGATGATCCACTTGAACCTGAGCTACCTGATGTTCCAGCAGACCCTGATGATCCACTTGAACCAGATGATCCTGAACTACCTGAAGTACCAGCAGAGCCTGATGATCCACTTGAACCTGAAGATCCTGAAGATCCGCTTGTTCCAGCAGATCCACTACTTCCTGAACTTCCTGATGAGCCACTTGATCCAGATGAACCACTACTTCCTGAACTACCTGATGTACCAGCAGATCCACTTGAGCCTGATGATCCTGAACTTCCTGATGATCCACTTGAACCAGAAGATCCTGAACTACCTGATGTTCCAGCAGAACCACTTGATCCTGATGAACCACTTGAGCCCGAACTACCCGATGATCCTGATGTACCAGCAGATCCTGAAGATCCACTTGTACCAGAAGATCCTGAACTACCTGATGAACCACTTGATCCTGAAGATCCTGATGTACCAGCAGAGCCACTTGATCCCGATGAACCGCTTGTTCCAGCAGATCCACTTGAACCTGATGAACCGCTTGTTCCAGCAGATCCACTTGATCCTGAGCTACCACTACTTCCTGAAGACCCTGATGTTCCTGATGAACCACTTGAGCCTGATGAGCCACTTGATCCTGAGGAGCCTGAAGTTCCAGCAGATCCTGATGAGCCTGAGCTACCTGAAGATCCACTTGTTCCAGCAGAACCTGATGATCCACTTGATCCTGATGTACCGGAAGAACCATCTCTACCGCTTGTTCCAGCAGAACCTGATGAACCGCTTGATCCAGATGAACCACTACTTCCTGAACTACCGGACGTACCTGAAGATCCACTTGATCCGGATGAGCCTGAGCTACCTGAAGATCCACTTGTTCCAGCAGATCCGGATGATCCGGATGAACCACTTGATCCTGAACTACCACTTGATCCTGATGTTCCAGCAGATCCTGATGTTCCAGCAGATCCTGATGTTCCAGCAGATCCTGATGTTCCAGCAGATCCTGATGTTCCAGCAGATCCTGATGTTCCAGCAGATCCTGATGTTCCAGCAGATCCAGATGATCCACTACTTCCTGAACTTCCTGAACTACCACTTGTTCCAGCAGATCCAGATGAACCACTTGATCCTGAGGAGCCTGATGTACCAGCTGATCCTGATGATCCGCTACTTCCTGAACTACCTGAAGATCCACTTGATCCTGATGATCCACTACTTCCTGAACTACCGGATGTTCCTGATGAGCCACTTGATCCTGATGAGCCACTTGATCCTGATGAGCCACTTGATCCTGATGAGCCACTTGATCCTGATGAGCCACTTGATCCTGAACTACCGGATGTACCAGCAGATCCCGATGAGCCAGAAGTGCCAGAAGAACCACTTGTTCCTGAAGATCCTCTAGTTCCACTTGATCCTGATGTACCACTAGATCCAGATGAACCTGAGCCACCAGATGTTAAAGTAAAAATTTTATTTGTACCATAATTACCTTGATATGTAAGAAGATAAGAAGATGATGGCGTTTGAAAAGGATAATAAGGATTACTAGTATCAAAACCATTTACAAAAACAGTAAAAGGCGTATCAGTTCCATTTGTTCTAAGTACTAACGCATTACCAGATGTTAAATAACCGTTTGGATCAGTAATAGAAACAGAATCACCTACTCCAATCTCATCAGTAAAAGGCAACATTATCTGACCAGCCGAAGCCATTGAAATACTATCAATGGTGTACTCATTATACAAGTAAGGATTTAAAGTATAATTAATACCAGACCATGTTAAACCGAATGCGTTTTTTGCTAATGCCATTTGTTATATATATTAATTTTAATAATTCTATTTTACTTTTTTCTTATTTATTTTTCTTATTTAATAAGGCCTTGGCATATTAGAATTACCCACATTATAAATAGCTAAACCAACAGCAGGAGCTGGATTTTGCCAAGCTCCATAACCACTTGACCATAAACTATCAGGAGACGGTCCACCCGAAACAACAGAACCACCTATATAAACGCTATCTTGTTTAGGATAAGCATACACAGTATGTTGTTTACCAACACATTGGAAGTAAACATTAGCTAAGAAAATTGATTGTGTATAAGTAGGATAACCCTGACCAGATGAATAAATAGCACCACCACCACCGGTACCATATTGTGATAAATATGTATTTTGAAGTCTTATTCTACCAACATCAGAAGTTCCTGTAACAAGATTGTTCTCATATATTAACCAACCATGTGTTGTACCAGCAGAAGGATAACTAGGTTGAGCTGTTGAGCTACTCATTTCAATTGTAGTATCTAATGTACTAAGATATCCTTGTGTAAACCAGATTACATTTTGATAAATACCATTAAAAGTAGGGGTAGTAAGTGATATAATAGAGTTATCTATATTAAGACTTGATTTTTGAGATGCTATTACAACACCATTACCAGTTCCTGTAAAGTTTGAAGCATTACTTGATGAAATTCTAATATCATGAATATTCAAGGCAAGATTATAAGCAGAAGCTTGACCAGAAGCACCAACTTTAAATACTCCAAAATTAGATGAAATATAATTAATAGATTTACCAGAACCACTTATATTAACACTAGCGGTACCACCATCATGATTAAACCAATAACCAACTGATCCAAGAGTAACATCTAAATTAGTATTAGGCTCAAAGAATAAAGAAATTGATTTATCAGTAGCATAAGTAACTGATTGAGTAGCTGTATAATTTCCTCTAAAAATATGAACTGTATAACCACCTGTAGGTTGTGACGAAGTACCAGCATAATTAATAGCAGCATTAATTGTTTGCCAAGGTTTTGTATAATCACCTATAACAGCTATTGAGTTATTACCTGAAGGATCTACAAATAATGTATATGAATACGGTGTTAACATCACAGAGGTACCAGAAGTACCTGCTGAACCACTTGTTCCTGATGAACCAGAAGTACCTGCTGAGCCACTTGTTCCAGATGAGCCACTTGTTCCAGATGATCCGCTTGTTCCAGATGAACCACGAGTGCCTGATGAACCACTACTTCCCGAAGAGCCGCTTGAGCCGCTTGTTCCGGATGATCCGCTTGAACCGGATGATCCACTACTTCCTGAACTTCCAGATGATCCACTACTTCCTGATGATCCGCTTGTTCCAGATGATCCACTTGATCCAGAAGAACCACTTGAGCCTGAGCTACCTGATGTACCGGCAGAGCCACTTGAACCGGATGAGCCACTTGATCCTGAACTTCCTGACGAACCGCTTGTTCCAGCAGACCCTGATGAACCTGAAGATCCACTTGATCCTGAACTTCCGCTTGTTCCAGATGATCCTGAAGAGCCTGAGCTACCACTTGATCCACTACTTCCTGAACTACCTGATGTACCCGATGATCCCGAAGTACCTGATGAGCCGCTTGTTCCTGAGCTACCTGATGTACCCGATGATCCCGAAGTACCTGATGAGCCACGAGTTCCTGATGATCCAGATGATCCTGAAGACCCACTACTACCTGATGTACCACTTGAACCACTTGATCCATCAATACCAGAGTAACCACTTGATCCTGAACTTCCACTTGATCCAGAGCTACCCGATGTACCGGATGAGCCACTTGTACCTGATGATCCACGAGTACCGGATGAACCACTTGATCCTGATGAGCCACTTGATCCGGATGAACCACTTGATCCGGATGAACCGCTTGTTCCTGATGATCCACTTGATCCTGAGCTACCGGATGAGCCAGATGAACCGGATGAGCCACTTGTTCCAGCAGACCCTGATGAGCCACTTGATCCTGAACTACCTGATGAACCGCTTGTTCCAGCAGAGCCTGAGCTACCGGATGAGCCAGATGAACCGGATGAGCCACTTGTTCCAGCAGACCCTGATGAGCCACTTGATCCTGAACTACCTGATGAACCGCTTGTTCCAGCAGAGCCTGAACTACCGGATGAGCCAGATGAACCGGATGAGCCACTTGTTCCAGCAGAACCAGATGATCCACTTGAGCCAGATGAACCGGATGAGCCACTTGATCCAGAAGATCCTGATGAACCGCTTGTACCGGATGAGCCACTTGTTCCAGCAGAGCCGGATGATCCTGAACTACCTGATGTTCCGGATGATCCACTTGTTCCAGATGATCCGCTTGTTCCTGATGAACCAGATGAACCGGATGAGCCACTTGATCCTGAACTTCCACTTGTTCCAGCAGATCCGGATGATCCACTACTTCCGGATGATCCAGAAGTTCCAGCAGATCCGGATGAGCCACTACTTCCTGAACTTCCTGATGTACCAGCAGAACCACTTGATCCCGAAGATCCTGATGATCCACTTGATCCGCTTGTTCCAGCAGATCCGGATGATCCCGAACTACCTGATGAACCACTTGAGCCAGATGATCCTGAACTACCTGATGAGCCACTTGTTCCAGCAGATCCACTTGATCCACTACTTCCTGAACTACCACTTGATCCAGATGATCCTGAACTACCACTTGTTCCAGCAGATCCTGAGCTACCACTTGATCCTGATGAACCACTTGATCCACTACTTCCTGAAGAACCTGAACTACCTGATGTTCCGGCAGATCCTGATGAACCTGAACTACCTGAAGATCCTGATGAACCACTTGTTCCAGCAGATCCTGATGTACCAGCAGATCCACTTGAACCACTACTTCCTGAGCTACCACTTGAACCAGAAGATCCTGATGTACCAGCAGATCCTGATGTACCAGCAGATCCTGATGTACCAGCAGATCCTGAAGATCCACTTGAACCAGAACTACCTGATGTACCAGCAGATCCTGAAGATCCACTTGAACCAGAACTACCTGATGTACCAGCAGATCCTGAAGATCCACTTGAACCAGAACTACCTGATGTACCAGCAGAACCTGAGCTACCTGATGTTCCAGAAGATCCGGAAGTTCCTGATGAGCCACTTGAGCCGGATGAACCTGAGCTACCTGAAGATCCTGATGAACCTGAACTACCGCTTGTACCAGCAGAGCCACTTGATCCTGAAGACCCTGAGGTACCACTACTTCCTGATGTACCAGCAGAACCACTTGATCCTGAACTACCACTAGATCCACTTGTTCCAGCAGATCCTGAAGATCCTGATGAGCCACTTGAGCCTGATGTGCCTGATGATCCAGATGATCCACTACTTCCTGAAGAGCCACTTGTACCAGCAGAGCCTGATGATCCTGATGAGCCACTTGAGCCAGACGAGCCACTTGATCCTGAAGACCCTGAGGTACCACTACTTCCTGATGTACCAGCAGATCCACTACTTCCCGATGAGCCACTTGAACCCGAACTACCTGATGTACCAGCAGATCCAGATGAACCACTACTTCCCGAAGATCCCGATGAACCTGATGTTCCGGCAGAGCCACTTGAACCCGATGATCCACTTGATCCTGAGCTACCACTTGTTCCAGCAGATCCACTAGATCCTGACGATCCACTACTACCTGAACTACCTGATGATCCCGAAGAACCCGAACTACCCGATGAACCGCTTGTTCCTGATGAACCACTTGTTCCAGCAGATCCACTAGATCCTGACGATCCACTACTACCTGATGTTCCAGCAGATCCACTTGATCCTGAGCTACCACTTGAACCTGAGGAGCCACTACTTCCTGATGAACCGCTTGTTCCAGCAGATCCTGAACTACCTGATGAGCCACTTGAGCCTGATGTTCCAGCAGATCCTGAAGATCCAGATGATCCACTACTTCCTGAACTACCTGATGTACCAGCAGATCCTGATGTTCCAGCAGAACCACTTGATCCTGATGAGCCCGAACTACCCGATGAGCCACTTGTTCCAGCAGAACCTGAAGATCCAGAAGATCCGCTTGTTCCAGCAGATCCGCTTGATCCTGATGATCCTGATGAACCACTTGATCCACTTGTTCCAGCAGAGCCTGAAGAACCTGATGTACCAGCAGAACCACTTGATCCACTACTACCAGATGATCCACTTGATCCACTACTACCAGATGAGCCACTTGTTCCAGCAGAACCTGATGATCCTGATGAACCACTACTTCCTGAACTACCGCTTGTCCCACTTGAGCCAGATGAGCCACTTGTTCCAGCAGATCCTGATGAGCCCGAAGATCCGCTTGTTCCAGCAGATCCTGATGAACCGCTTGAGCCTGATGATCCTGAACTACCACTTGTTCCAGCAGAACCACTTGATCCTGAAGATCCACTCGATCCAGATGTTCCAGCAGAACCACTACTTCCTGAACTTCCTGATGTACCAGCAGAACCTGAACTACCACTACTACCTGATGTTCCAGCAGATCCTGAAGATCCCGATGAGCCACTACTTCCTGAACTACCGGATGTTCCAGCAGATCCAGATGAGCCAGAAGATCCACTTGATCCTGATGATCCACTAGAACCAGATGAACCACTTGTTCCAGCAGATCCACTTGATCCTGATGATCCACTTGATCCAGATGAACCACTTGTTCCAGCAGATCCACTTGATCCAGATGATCCTGAACTTCCTGATGTACCAGCAGATCCACTTGATCCTGAACTTCCTGATGTACCGGCTGAGCCACTTGAGCCTGAGCTACCACTTGATCCAGATGTTCCAGCAGATCCAGATGAACCACTACTTCCTGAACTACCGGATGTTCCAGCAGATCCAGAAGATCCACTTGAGCCTGAGCTACCACTTGAGCCACTTGTACCAGCAGATCCTGAAGATCCTGAAGAACCTGAAGAACCTGATGTACCAGCAGATCCAGATGAACCACTTGATCCGGATGTTCCAGCAGATCCTGATGATCCGCTTGTTCCAGCAGAACCTGAGCTACCTGATGAGCCGCTTGATCCTGAACTACCGGATGTTCCACTTGATCCTGAACTTCCACTTGTTCCAGCAGATCCTGATGAACCTGATGAACCCGAAGATCCTGATGTTCCAGCAGAACCTGAACTACCAGATGATCCACTTGATCCGGATGAACCACTACTTCCGGAAGATCCTGATGTACCAGCAGAGCCGGATGTACCTGAAGAACCACTTGATCCTGAAGAACCACTTGATCCTGAAGAACCGCTTGATCCTGATGAACCGCTTGTTCCAGCAGAGCCACTTGTTCCAGCAGATCCTGAACTACCCGATGAGCCACTTGAGCCGGATGTACCAGCAGATCCTGAAGATCCAGATGATCCACTACTTCCTGAACTACCTGATGTACCAGCAGATCCTGAACTACCGGATGTTCCAGCAGAACCGGACGATCCACTACTTCCTGATGATCCACTTGTTCCAGCAGAACCGGACGATCCACTACTTCCTGAGCTACCTGATGTACCAGCAGATCCAGATGAACCCGAAGATCCTGATGATCCACTTGAGCCACTTGTTCCAGCAGAGCCTGAAGAACCTGATGTACCAGCAGAACCAGATGAGCCACTACTTCCTGAACTACCGCTTGATCCTGAAGAACCTGATGTACCAGCAGAACCACTTGATCCTGAACTACCGCTTGATCCTGAGCTACCTGATGTTCCAGCAGAACCTGATGATCCTGATGAGCCACTACTTCCTGAACTACCTGATGTTCCACTTGATCCTGAACTTCCGCTTGTTCCAGCAGAACCAGATGAACCCGAAGATCCTGATGTTCCAGCAGAACCAGATGAACCGCTTGATCCTGATGTACCAGCAGATCCTGAAGATCCACTACTTCCTGATGAACCACTTGAACCTGATGAACCACTAGAGCCAGATGAACCGCTTGTTCCAGCAGATCCAGATGAACCCGAAGATCCTGATGAGCCACTTGTTCCAGCAGAACCGGATGAGCCACTTGAGCCTGATGATCCTGAACTACCGCTTGTTCCAGCAGATCCAGATGAACCACTTGAGCCTGATGTACCACTACTTCCTGAGCTACCTGATGTACCACTACTTCCTGAGCTACCTGATGTACCAGCAGAACCAGATGAACCCGAAGATCCTGATGATCCACTACTTCCTGAACTACCTGATGTTCCAGCAGAACCTGAGCTACCTGATGAGCCACTTGAGCCAGATGAACCGCTTGTTCCAGCAGATCCACTTGATCCTGAAGATCCTGATGAACCTGATGAACCACTTGATCCAGATGTTCCAGCAGATCCTGAAGAACCGCTTGTTCCAGCAGATCCAGATGAGCCACTACTTCCTGAACTACCTGATGTTCCAGCAGATCCTGATGTACCAGCAGATCCAGATGTTCCAGCAGATCCAGATGTTCCAGCAGATCCAGATGTTCCAGCAGATCCAGATGAACCACTTGATCCACTTGATCCACTTGAACCACTTGATCCTGATGAACCACTTGATCCTGAAGATCCACTTGTTCCAGCAGATCCACTTGATCCTGATGAACCTGATGTACCAGCAGATCCTGATGTACCAGCAGATCCTGATGTACCAGCAGATCCTGATGTACCAGCAGATCCTGATGAACCACTTGAGCCTGAAGATCCACTTGTTCCAGCAGATCCACTTGATCCTGATGAACCTGAACTACCGGATGTTCCAGCAGATCCGGATGATCCACTCGAACCTGAAGATCCACTACTTCCAGAAGACCCTGATGTACCAGCAGATCCTGAACTTCCACTTGAACCGGATGTTCCAGCAGAACCTGATGAACCTGATGATCCTGAACTACCACTTGTTCCAGCTGAACCTGAAGAACCTGATGTGCCACTACTTCCCGAACTACCTGATGTACCAGATGATCCTGAAGAACCACTTGATCCTGAGCTACCTGATGAGCCACTTGTTCCTGATGATCCACTTGAACCTGATGTTCCAGCACTACCAGACGTACCAGCAGAACCACTTGATCCTGAACTACCAGATGTACCGGCAGAACCACTTGATCCGGATGAACCACTTGATCCGGATGAACCACTTGATCCGGATGAACCACTTGATCCTGAACTACCAGATGTACCGGCAGAACCACTTGATCCGGATGAACCACTTGATCCTGAACTACCTGATGTTCCAGCAGATCCAGATGAACCACTTGTTCCAGAAGATCCACTAGTACCGTCAACTCCACTAACACCTGATGATCCGCTTGATCCAGAGGTTCCGGATGATCCACTTGATCCAGAGGTTCCAGCAGATCCTGAACTACCGCTTGATCCGGATGATCCTGAACTACCAGAAGTACCACTTGAACCTGATGTTCCAGAAGATCCGGATGATCCTGAACTACCAGAAGTACCACTTGAACCTGATGTTCCAGAAGATCCGGATGATCCACTTGATCCACTTGATCCAGATGTACCGGATGAACCAGCAGAGCCTGATGAGCCACTTGTTCCTGAACTACCCGAAGTACCACTTGATCCGGATGTACCAGAAGATCCAGATGATCCACTTGAGCCTGATGTACCTGATGAACCAGATGTTCCAGCAGAGCCTGATGTACCAGAAGAACCTGATGTTCCACTTGATCCGGATGTACCAGAAGAACCAGCAGAGCCTGAAGATCCAACTACATAAAAATCTAAACAATAAGTATTACCTGGATTTGGATTAAATCCCACACCTGATAAATATGTAACACCAAATGTATGGTAGGACCCAGAGTCTGTATTGGAAGTTACTTGAAATAAGAAAGGACCACCAGATCCACTCAATTTAATCGTAGACCCTATTGAAATTGTATCTAAGTAAGAATCTAAATCAACAGAACCATTTGTATTATCACTGATATATAAAGTATTAGTGGTGTTTCCTAATCCAGAAGCACCGTTTGATATAATCCCACCCAAAGAAGGAGGATTAGAACTATCCCAATTCCAACAACCTACTGCCGCCGAAGCACCAGATGAACCACTTGTCCCTGAACTACCGGATGTACCACTTGATCCAGAAGATCCACTTGTTCCTGAAGATCCACTTGATCCTGAACTACCGGATGTACCACTTGATCCTGAACTACCGGATGTACCACTTGACCCAGAAGTACCTGATGAACCAGAAGTACCTGATGAACCAGAAGTACCGGCAGAACCACTTGTTCCAGAACTACCAGAAGTACCATTAACACCACCAAGTAACCAATTAGTACCATTACTTGTTACATAAATACTATCACTTTGAGATAAAGATTTAGTTAAAGAACCATCAATTGTTTGAGATGAAGTTGTATTAACAGTGATTACACCGGAACCACTATTTTTTACAATATAAATTTTACCGGCTATACCAACTGCTGTTGGGAGAGTTACATTAAAAGTGCCTGAACAATCAACGAAGTAATCGTCAGCTGTTACAGTATAAGCAGTTGTTGTTGAATAATAAGGGAAGGTTACACCTCCTAAAGATATAATACCACGTCTGGTGACGAATTCATTAGCCATCTATTTCATTTTTTTCTTTTTTCACTCTCCAAAAGAAAAGTCTAGGTAAATTAATTCACCTTATCTATATATAAAATTGTAAATACTCATTTTATATAAAGACCTTCTTTTTATTGAAAAAAGAAAAATAAAATTAAATAATTCTTATACCCGTATCTACAGACCATGTACCTGAAGTTACAACAGATTGAAGTGTTACATTACCTGTGATAATAGCAACATTAAACTCAATTGCTCTTGTAGAACCATTTAAGTCTGGAGTAGATGTGTCTGTAAAGGCAACATCAGATCCGTTCCAAGTACTCATAATAGTACCAGTTCTTCTTTGATTAGAAGCACCTGAAAGATGATAATCAAAATAAGCACCATTACCAGCAGAAGCAGTGAATGAAACTATAGAAGTTGTTCCAGTTGTAAGACCAGATGTACTGCTAGTATTAAGAACAATTGGGCCATTTAATGTTAATTGACCATCAGCTCTTAACTTTATAGTATCAGTACCTGTACCATTTTGTACGGTTAAAACATTATCAGTATCAACAGCAGATCCTCTTCTTAAATTAACAGGACCTAAAGTAGCATTTGTTAATATCTCTGGATTTGAGTTAGAGTTATCATAAGCACCTTGTAAGTTAGTTGTAGAAACACCACCAGCAGCACCACCTAATAATTCACCAAATTTAGAAACAGCTGTAAATTGAGCATTATTAATATCTGTTAAGTCAGTTGTTCCAGCTTTAATTGATATAAGACCAATAAGAATACCATTATCTCTATTATTAACATATTCTATAAAAGCCTCGGCTAAAATACCTGTAACAGCTTTTGGTAAAGTCGTATAATACTCTTGACCATATTGTACACGAATAACACCAGTTGGATATAAATAAACTCTTTGGTTAGTATATTTAGCTCCTGATATAGGAGTAAGAACACCATTCAAGTCATAATTATTTGGATCAATAGTTGTTGTATTAGTAAATCCAGATTGAGTACCTGCTTGAGTTCTGTATTGGAATGTAGTTGGTATTTGACCAGCAATAGCAACACTATCCGGATTTAACTGATCATTAACCCAGTTAATACCATTACCCCAAAGAGTACCACCATTCATTTGGAATGTTAAATTAGCACCATTTGTTCTAATAACAATACCTTGATTAACTAATTTAATTGGTGTCCATAAATCACGCAGTGCTGAATAAGGAGAAACATCGAAATCAACCGTATTATTAACATTCTGAATAATTGTTTTATCAGGGTGAACAACTTTACCTAAATAGATACTTTCTCTTCTTTGTTGAGGAGTTGGAAATATAGGTTGTAATATAATAGAAGCTGTTTTACTTAATAGAACATAAGTTGATGAATCTGAATTTAAGTAAGGAGTTGATAATCCAGTAGCTCCAGCAAATACAACGTGTGTAACATCTGGTGAAGTAGCATAAGCATAAGTATTATTAACAACCCAACCTTTAGCAGCGGAAATACTGAATGTTGTATTAGATATTCTTGTAAGTCCTGGACTGTATTCATAAACACCAGTTGAAGCAGCATTACCTTGTAAGATATTAATCTCTAATTCGGTTAAAGTAGCATTTAAGTGTTCATTGTTTATCTCAACTTGTAAAGTACCAAGTGTTGAACTATTATTAGTTACATAACCTACTTGGTTTGTTCTAGATGAATATTGTAAAGTTGATGAACCAACCACATATCCACCGGAAACAGTATCTGATAAGTAAAGAACATCACCAATAGAATAAGCCGAAAGATTAAGGTTTGATAAAACACCCTCAGCTAATATAATACCTTCACTTAAAGAAGGAATATCGATATATGCTAAACCAGCAACTTGTTGATTACCCAATCCTCCAGCATTAGCCAAAGTAATATCAGGTATTCCTGAAGAAGCCGATTGTATTTTAACAGCTGATCCTTTAGTTATAATTGATCCAGTATTATTATAAACTCTAATAAATCTTTTTGTTTGAGGATTCGCAACTAACCAGTTAGAACCATTAGACTCAATATTTAATGTGTCATAGAATGCTAAAGTAAAACTAGGCAAATTATCAATTAACTGAGAAGCTGTTGCCAGTACCGTAATAACACCAGTTCCTGTATTCTTAATCTCAAATGAACTACCAGTTATACCTACAGCTGTAGGCAAAGTAACAGTAAATGTACCATTAGCTTCAACATAATAATCTGTGTTTAAGATTGTATATGCTGATGTTACATATTTATAAGCTAAACTACTAAAACTTGTACCAGATGTACCAGCAGATCCAGATGTTCCTGATGATCCACTTGTACCTGATGATCCGGAAGTTCCTGATGATCCGGAAGTACCGGATGATCCACTTGTGCCGGATGATCCATCAACACCATTAATACCACTAACACCCGATGATCCAGATGATCCACTTGTACCAGATGATCCACTTAATCCACTTGTACCACTTGTTCCTGAACTACCGGATGTACCTGAACTACCACTTAATCCGGAAGTACCGGATGTACCAGAAGATCCACTTGTACCAGACGATCCACTTAATCCACTTGTACCACTAGACCCAGATGATCCGCTTGTACCCGATGATCCATCCGATCCATCAACCCCATTAATACCACTAACACCTGATGATCCACTTGATCCAGATGTGCCAGCAGATCCACTTGATCCACTTGTACCAGAAGATCCAGAAGATCCTGATGTGCCACTCGTACCGGATGTGCCAGCAGATCCACTTGATCCACTTGTACCGGATGTACCAGCAGATCCACTTGATCCAGAGGTACCGCTTGTTCCTGAAGTTCCTGATGTGCCACTTGTACCTGAAGATCCTGAACTACCACTTGTGCCAGATGTTCCTGATGATCCACTTGTACCACTTGTACCAGAAGATCCTGATGTGCCACTCGTACCGGATGATCCTGATGTGCCACTTGTACCGGATGTTCCTGAAGACCCATCAGCACCATCAACACCACTTAATCCACTTGATCCGCTTGTACCGGATGTACCACTTGATCCAGAAGATCCAGATGTGCCACTCGTACCAGAAGATCCTGAACTACCACTTGTGCCAGATGTTCCTGATGTGCCACTTGTACCACTTGTACCAGATGTTCCCGATGATCCACTTGTACCACTTGTTCCTGATGATCCATTTGATCCAGAGGTACCACTTGTACCAGAAGATCCACTTGATCCTGAGGTACCACTTGTACCAGAAGATCCACTTGATCCTGAGGTACCACTTGTACCGGAAGTTCCAGCAGATCCAGAGACACCGCTTGTACCGGAAGTTCCAGCATATCCTGAAGTTCCACTTGATCCTGATGTACCTGAAGTACCAGCGGAGCCACTTGTTCCACTTGTTCCAGCAGATCCTGAAGTTCCAGAAGACCCATCAGCACCATCAACACCACTTAAACCACTTGAGCCGGAAGTTCCGCTTGATCCTGAAGTGCCACTTGTGCCACTTGTGCCAGCAGATCCTGAGATTCCACTTGTACCTGAGGTTCCAGCAGATCCCGAGACACCACTTGTACCTGAGGTTCCAGCAGATCCCGAGACACCACTTGTTCCTGATGTACCGGATGTTCCTGATGAACCGCTTGTTCCTGAGGTACCAGCAGAACCACTTGATCCTGAGGTTCCACTTGTTCCTGAAACACCATCTAATCCACTAATACCAGAAGTACCACTTGATCCCGAACTACCACTTGTGCCGGATGTTCCTGATGTGCCACTTGTTCCAGCAGATCCTGAGACACCACTTGTACCGGATGTTCCCGAAGAGCCACTTGTTCCTGATGTTCCACTTGTTCCAGCAGATCCTGAGACACCACTTGTACCAGATGATCCACTAGATCCAGATGATCCACTAGATCCAGATGATCCATTAACACCACTTAAACCACTTGATCCAGAAGATCCTGAACTACCACTTGTACCAGATGTACCACTCGATCCACTTGTGCCACTTGTTCCGGATGTTCCTGATGTTCCTGATGTGCCACTTGTTCCAGCAGATCCAGAGACACCACTTGTACCGGAAGTCCCAGCGGAACCGCTTGTTCCTGATGTACCGGAAGTCCCAGCAGATCCAGAGACACCACTTGTACCGGAAGTCCCAGCGGAACCGCTTGTACCGGATGTACCGGAAGTACCGGAAGTTCCAGCAGATCCTGATATACCACTTGTACCGGATGTTCCACTTGTTCCAGCAGATCCTGAGACACCACTTGTTCCAGATGTACCACTTGTTCCAGCAGATCCTGAGATACCACTTGTACCGGATGTTCCCGAAGAGCCGCTTGTTCCAGCAGATCCGCTTATTCCAGAGGTGCCGCTTGTTCCTGAAACACCATCCAATCCACTAATACCACTTGTGCCGGATGAACCAGATGTACCGGATGAACCAGAAGTTCCACTTGTTCCAGCAGATCCAGAGACACCACTTGTACCACTTGTACCGGAAGTTCCAGCAGATCCTGATATACCACTTGTTCCAGATGTACCGGACGAACCAGAGGTTCCACTTGTACCGGAAGTTCCAGCAGATCCTGATATACCACTTGTTCCAGATGTACCAGAAGATCCTGAAGTTCCGGACGAACCATCAGATCCATCAACACCACTTAAACCACTTGATCCTGAAGTTCCGCTTGTTCCAGCAGATCCAGAGACACCACTTGTGCCGGATGTTCCGCTTGTTCCAGCAGATCCAGAGACACCACTTGTGCCGGATGTACCGGAAGATCCTGAGACACCACTTGTGCCGGATGTACCGGAAGATCCTGAGACACCACTTGTGCCGGATGTACCGGAAGATCCTGAGACACCACTTGTACCGGATGTTCCTGATGAACCTGAACTACCGCTTGTACCGGATGTTCCTGATGAACCTGAACTACCGCTTGTACCGGATGTTCCTGATGAACCTGAACTACCGCTTGTACCGGATGTTCCTGATGTACCGCTTGTACCGGATGTTCCTGACGATCCACTTGTACCTGATGTACCGGAAGATCCTGATGTGCCACTTGTTCCAGCAGATCCAGAGACACCACTTGTTCCTGAGGTTCCACTTGATCCAGAGGTACCGGATGTTCCTGACGATCCACTTGTGCCGGATGTTCCAGAAGAACCACTTGTTCCTGAGGTTCCACTTGTTCCAGCAGACCCGGATACACCACTTGTACCCGAAGTTCCAGAAGAGCCACTTGTTCCAGAAGATCCAGAGATACCACTTGTGCCGGATGTTCCAGAAGACCCATCAGCGCCATCAACGCCACTTAATCCACTTGATCCTGATGTACCACTTGTTCCAGAAGATCCTGAGACACCACTTGTTCCTGAAGTACCGGCAGATCCTGAGACACCACTTGTTCCAGAAGTACCACTTGTACCAGATGATCCACTAGATCCAGATGATCCATTAACACCACTTAAACCACTTGATCCAGAAGATCCTGAACTACCGCTTGTGCCGGATGTTCCAGAAGAACCGCTTGTACCACTTATTCCGGAAGTACCTGATGTACCACTTGTTCCAGCAGATCCAGAGACACCACTTGTTCCTGAAGTACCGGATGTACCAGAAGAGCCACTTGATCCTGATGTTCCACTTGTTCCAGCAGATCCAGAGACACCACTTGTTCCTGAAGTACCGGATGTACCAGAAGAGCCACTTGTACCGGATGATCCTGATGATCCATTAACACCACTTAAACCACTTGATCCAGAAGATCCAGAAGATCCTGAACTACCACTTGATCCGGATGTTCCACTTGTCCCAGCAGATCCTGAGATACCGCTTGTACCGGATGTTCCAGAAGAACCACTTGTACCGGATGTACCACTTGTTCCGGAAGACCCCGATACACCACTTGTACCCGATGTTCCACTTGTACCCGATGTTCCACTTGTTCCAGCAGATCCTGAGACACCACTTGTGCCGGATGTTCCAGAAGAACCGCTTGTTCCGGATGTTCCGCTTGTTCCAGCAGATCCTGATACACCACTTGTTCCTGATGTTCCTGATGAGCCGGATGTTCCACTTGTTCCGGAAGTTCCAGCAGATCCTGAGATGCCGGATGTTCCACTTGTTCCGGAAGTTCCAGCAGATCCACTTAATCCTGAGGTCCCACTTGATCCTGAAGAACCATTAACACCACTTAAACCACTTGATCCACTTGATCCTGAAGATCCGCTTGTACCTGAAGTTCCAGCAGATCCTGAAATACCACTTGTACCGGATGTACCGGATGTTCCAGCAGATCCTGAGATACCACTTGTTCCGGATGTTCCAGCAGATCCTGAGATACCACTTGTTCCAGATGAACTAGAACTAGCCACCCAAGATATTGTATATTCTTTTCCAGCGGTAAGTAAACCATCCGCAACTATAACACTTAATGAGTATTTAGCACTTGATGGAGTGCTCATATCTGATGATATATAATAAATACCTGAAACTGATGTATTATTTGGTTCAGTAATCTGTAATATAACTTCTAATCCAGATGATAGTAAACTACTTATTTCAGAAAGCCAATTAATACTATCTATAGCATTTGAGTTGTAGTGATCTAACTCAATATCATTTATAAGTTTAAGATTATTTTCAACAGAGCCAGCTCCATCAGTTGTTATAAAATAAGTAGTTGATATTGTAGTTGAATTATCCCAGTACCACCTAAGAGAATTCGAACCGTCATTTCCTGGAATTCCAATTACTCCTGAAGTACCTGATGATCCACTTGTTCCCGATGACCCAGAAGTTCCACTTGTTCCTGAAGTTCCAGCAGATCCTGAGCTACCAGCACCAGCAGGAATCCAAGCAAAATTACCATCTCCCGTATTAGAAAGAATATAACCAGCTGTGGCACCACCACTTAATCCAGTATTTAATGAAGAAGCTGTTAAACTATTAGGTAAAACATAAGCAGAATAAGTTACACCACTTTGTGTAAAACCAATTGTTGAACTATCAGCAAATGAAACAGTCCCACCACCTGATAATGTAGAATCTGCTAAAGTCTCGCCAATATATCTAAAACCTCTAATGTAAAAATTATAACCAGACGCAGGAGGATAATCACTAGCAATGAATAACATACCCATGTCATAGTTAAATACCCAACCAACTTCACCACCAGATGTTTGACCAATTGTAGTAGATATATAAGTACCACCTGATGAAGGATCGCCATTATATAAAGCTATTTCATAACCACTACTAGGATCACCACTTGTTTGTGGAACTTTTTGAGGTTGAATCCACAAATCTAAAATATTTGAAGTTCTATCATTATAAGTACTATAAGCAACCCATGTACTGTTATCACCTGATGTAACCTGTGTTAATCTAACTGAAGCTACAGATTTGTCTTCTATAATCGAAGGTATTGAGGCGGCGGCAGATTGAGCCGCGGCTAAATTAGCAGCAGGATTTAATTTAACTTGGTCAAATTGAGTTAAAACTCTATTAGCATTAATAGAAGGATTAAAAGGAAACTTTGATTCATACCACTGGGCACCGGAAGCAGCGTCAATAACACCGCCAGCTTGTACCTTAAAGGTCAGTTTAGCTACTTCACTCTGAATAAATCCCATTAATTATATATTTAATTTATAAAGTATATATTTAATTTAGGATACCATTCCTGTGTCTTCTTGTGAATTATTTTGAATTTCAGTATTTTCTTCAGAATTATTTTGAACTTCAGTATCAAGTACTACCACATCTGGACCATCTTGGTCTCTCATAGCGTCTGAAAACTGCATGAGAATACTACCAATATCAGAAATATTTAATTTAAATACTTCAACTTTATATTCAGATGTTCTTATAGAAAGATGTGCTAAACCTGCTTTTTTATTTAGTTTTAATGAAACCGAATGCTTAAATGTATTATCCATTTTACTTTTATTATTTTTTATTTTATCCAGTACCAACAGTTGATGAATCAGTAGTTGGGCTTCCTGAAGAAAAATTAAGAGTAACATTAATATAATCTAATTTTATATCTGGATCTACTATCTGAAGTTCCATCCAAAATCCAACATTCGCAGGATATATACCAAATGTTCCATCTATTACATTACCAGAAGAACTATTAACTCTGATTAATGATCCAGGAGTATCAACACCACTATTTCCATCATTAAATGGATTAGCTGGTGACCCTGAATTATATTCATTACCATGTAAAGATAAAGGAGCAGAAGTAGGACCAAAATTACCATTAGGACTTGATATCCTTCTAACATAAATCTTCAATTGTGAATTCGATAAAGCACTAAGAGCATTTGGATAACTAACGGGCCACTGTCCACTAAAAGTCATTTTAAATGAAGAAATATTTCTAACATCAGCAGTATACCATCTTCTATGATATGTAGCAATCTGTGTGTGTGATGAATAATTTGGATTAGTACCATTCTTATCTGGTTTGTAACTTGTTAAATTTGGCTGTAAAGTAGTAAGACTAGCAGATAAATGGTATTTATCAGGTCTAACTAAATAACCACCCACAACACAAGCATCACAGAAAGGACCGGTACCAGTTTGATTAGATATAGAAGTACCTAAAGTTGTGGTAGAGTCCCAAACAGAATATGTAGATGAACCTCTAACTAATCTTTCAGTCTCACCAGTAAAACTATCACCTAATCTAGTTGAATTATCCGAAACTTGGTCAATTAAAACAGAAGCTCCTGTTGAATTAGCAGCACTTCCACTGGCCCAAGGATCAAAAGGTTGTGCTGAGGCTACGGCCGCGGCACCTCTGTATCTAAATGTACTAGAAGCTGATATTGCCCAACTTGTATATGAATATGTAATATTTGTATTAGTATATAAATTACTCCAACTAACAAAAGTACCAACACTTGGTGACCAAGCTTGTAAATTATAAGTAGGTAGATTATAGTTAGTACCAGTTATAGTGAAATTTTTAGTAACACCACTCGAAAAACCCTGAGTATTTTTATTTAAATTGTTAATACTAGTTGTGGTTAACTCAAATTGAGAACCTGTTATATAATACTCAACACCACTAATATGTTTAGTTAAGATATTAGATGAATTTGTAGACTCTATTATTGTAGTTGAACCACCAATAGATGGCGTATTTGGGTTAGTATCATAAAATACATCTGATGAAGTAGCGGTATATGTAGTACCACCATCAGTAAC
>Ga0214919_10004269_pt1 | contig 20977 bp, 13 predicted proteins | sample LL1503_MetaG_FD_177994 | JGI IMG/M metagenome (GOLD analysis project Ga0214919, IMG submission 177994) | Freshwater microbial communities from Lake Lanier, Atlanta, Georgia, United States - LL-1503 | ecosystem: Environmental > Aquatic > Freshwater > Lake | place: USA: Georgia | collected... | reverse complement strand
GATGGAGCCTGGCCTGCGTGAAGCGGTAGCAGTCAGCCTCCGGCTGGTTCGCATCGAGCTGGCGGATCTGGCTGTAGACAAAACCGCTGCCGTCGTCGAGCCAGCACGGGGGAGCGTAGACCGTTTCAACCCGCTCGATCAGATCCGGGAGGTGGCTGCCGAGCCGGCGGTCAAACACGCGGATCGCATTCCGCTCCGAGCCGTCGGCGGCACACGTGTAGAGCACATGCCTGCCATTGGGCGATGCCGAAAAGCAGTCCATCGCCACATGCTGGTCGGCGTTCGCCCGGGGCAGCGTGTCGGGGTCGATGAGCATGCGGTCGGCGCCGGTGTCGGCCTCGCGCACCCAGAGCCGGGCCACGTCTTCATCGGCCGCCTGCTTGAGGAAGAAGATATCGCCACTGGAAAGCCTCTGGGGCTGGGTCACGGTGAAGGCCACGGCCCGCTCGAAGTCGCGGATGCGGGCGAGCAGACTCTCTCGGCCGGGAATCGCCGCGAAGGTCGCCGTGGATGCATCGGCCTGCTGCCGCAGCCATGCCTGCACGTGCGGGTCGTCGAGACTCTCCAGATGCCGATACGGATCGGTCACGGACGTGCCGAAGTGTTCGCTGACGACCGGATCTGCCCCAGCGGCAGGGGTCGTCGCGGCTTTCCATGGAGCGGGAGCGACGCCAGTGAGGAGCAGCATGGTGAACCCTAGAAATGCGAGGCAACGATCCATCAGCACATCATCGACTATTCAAAGCGAAGGCGACATTTCTTTCTGAGCCAATCGCTTCGCTCCCGTGGCCAATCCGGGTTTTTACCGCGGATTGCCTTCAGGTTGCCGCTTGCGAAGGTGCGACCGGCCGACCTATCCTGCAAGGCATGCGAGCAATCATCTATGCGCTGCCGGCCGCGGTGCTGCTCTTAGCAACCTTCTTGGCAACCTCAGCCGCGGCGGTCGCCGCGCCGCTGCTCGCTGACGCGCTCGCGGCCGAGAATCGCGCCGCGCTGGCCGAGGCGGTGCGGCGGGAGGGCGACCCGCTCCGCGGGTCCAACGTGTTCCATCGCCGGCAGATGGCCTGCACGCAGTGTCATGGGGTGGTCGATGGGGCGGGGCCGCTTGGGCCGAATCTGGCAGCGATGCCGGAGGGCATCGCCGCGGAGTCGCTCATCCCGTATCTGGTCGAGGCGGTGCTCGATCCTTCGGCGGTGATCCGACCGGCCTATCGGGGCGTGACAATCCTTACCGACGAGGGGCAGAGCATCACGGGACTCGTTGCCCGCGAGACAGCCGACACGATCACGCTCCGCGACGCCACCGGCGGCGGGCGGGAGATCACGCTGTCCATGGTGGAGATCGACGAGCGGGTGCCGGCGGCGGTGTCGCTGATGCCGGCGGGCCTGTCCAACCTGCTGGCCGACCGGCAGCAGTTTCTCGATCTCGTTGCGTATCTGGCGGCGGTCGCCGCGGGAGGTCCGGCGCGGGCGGCCGAGCTGGCGCCTGATCCGCTCTTGCTCGTGCAGCAGGAGCCGGCGGCCTATGAAAAGGAGATCGACCACGCCGGCTTTCTAGCCGACTGGAATGATCCGCAACTGTCACAGGCAGCGCTCGAGCGGGGCGAAAAGATCTACAGCCGCGTCTGCGCCAACTGCCACGGCACGCTCGAGCAGCCGGGCTCGCTGCCGACGGCGCCGCGGTTTGCCGAAGGGAAGTTTAAGGCGGGGAGCGATCCCTACGCCCTCTACCGCACGCTCACCCACGGCAACGGCATGATGCTGCCGCAGGCCTGGATGGTGCCGGCCCAGAAATACGACGTGATCCATTATCTACGGGAGACGTTTCTCAAAGAGCGTAACCCTGCCTGGTATCCCTTGGTCACGCCGGCCTATCTGGCCGGGCTGCCGAAGGGCTCGAGCCGCGGCCCCGAGCCGTCGCTGCTTGAGGCCTGGCGGCTCCACGACTATGGCCCATTCCTGGCCGGCACCTTCGAGGTCGGCACCGACGGCGGCAACGTCGCCCGCAAGGGGCTCGTGATCCGGCTCGATGACGGCCCCGGCGGCGTGGGCCGCGGCCACGAGTGGGTGCTCTACGAACTCGACACTCTGCGGGCCGCCGCCTTCTGGACGGGCACGCAGTTCATCGACTGGGCAGGCATCAACTTTGACGGCCGGCACGGCGCCCATCCCCGTGTGGCAGGCGATATGCAGGCGACGCTGGCCACGATGCCCGGCTGGGCCGACCCGCCAACGGGATCGTTTGCCGATCCCCGCCCGCTCGGCCGCGACACGAAGCCCTACGGACCGCTGCCGCGGGAGCATGTGCGGTTTCGGTCGCTCCATCATGTCGATCGCGGCGGCACGGCAGCTGAGCCAAGAAGCGGCGTGGTGCTCGACTACCTCGTCGGCGACACGCCAGTGCTCGAGACACCGCAGTCGGCACCGCCGCTGGCGGAGAATGGCCGCGTGGTGCCGGTGCTCATGCGTTCGTTTTCGCTCGGATCACGGTCGCGGCCGCTCGTCGTGCGGCTGGCCTCGGCGCCGGCTGCGGCCGCGATCGTCGGCCCGGCAGTTGCCGGCCGGAGCGTCGCCCGAATCGAGTCGCGGGATGGCTATCTTGACCTTCTGATTCCCGCGGGCGAGGAGCCGCTCGATCTGGCAGTCGCGATCGCCGCCGCCCCCGCCGAAAAGCTGGCCGAGCATGCGGCCGCGATGCCGCCACCGGCCACGCCGCGGTCGCTCGTGGGCCGCGCGGCGCCGCCGCTCTGGGCCACGCCGATCACCACGCGCATCGCCCCCGGCCGCAGTGCCGGCCCGTTTGCGGTCGACGTGCTCGCGGCGCCCGAGGCCAACCCGTGGAACGCGCAGGTGCGGTTTTCGGGGATCGACTTCACGGGACCGGATGCCGCAGTGATCTGCTCCTGGGATGGCGATGTGTGGAGCGTGTCGGGCATCACGGCAGCCGATGGCGAACTCACCTGGCGGCGGATCGCCGCGGGGCTCTTCCAGCCGCTCGGCATCAAGGTGATCGATGGCGTGATCCACGTCGGCTGTCGGGATCGGATCGTGAAGCTCGTCGATCTCAATGGCGACGGCATGACCGACCGCTACGACACCTTCAACGACGACCATCAGGTCACCGAACACTTCCACGAGTTTGCGATGGGGCTCGAGACCGATGCCGCCGGCAATCTCTATTACGCCAAGAGCGCCCGCCATGCCCTGCCGGCGGTGGTGCCCCACCATGGCACGCTCTTGAAGGTGACGGCCGACGGCAGGCAGACCGAGATCCTGGCCACCGGTTTCCGGGCAGCCAACGGGGTGTGCGTAGAGGCCGACGGCACGTTTTGGGTGACCGACCAGGAGGGAAACTGGAACCCGAAAAACCGGATCAACCACGTCCACCCTGGAGGCTTCTACGGCAACATGTGGGGCTATCACGACGTCACTGATTCGAGCGACGCGGCGATGGTGCCGCCGGCCCTCTGGATCACCAACGCCTTCGATCGCTCACCGGCGGAGCTTGTGCGGGTGCGGAGCGAGAAGTGGTCGCCGCTCGATGGCGGGCTGCTCGAGCTTTCGTATGGCGAGGGGCGGGTGCACCTCGTGCTCACCGAGCCGACGGGCGGTCTCGTGCATGGGGGGATGGTGGCGCTCCCGATTCCCGACCTGCCCACTGGCATCATGCGGGGGCGGTTTCACCCGACCGACGGCCAGCTCTACACCTGCGGGCTCTATGCCTGGGCGGGCAACCGGCAGCATCCCGGCGGCTTCTTTCGGGTGCGGCGCACCGACCGGCCGCTGACGATCCCCGTCGGGCTGCATGCGGAGCCGGGGCGGCTCGATATCGAGTTTGCAGTGCCGCTCGATGAGGTGGCCGCCACCGAGCTTGGTCACTGGACGATTCGCGCCTGGGATCTCGAGCGGACGAAAAAATACGGCTCGGAGCATCGCAACGAGCGGCAGCTGCCAGTGACGGCGGCGACGGTGTCGAGCGACGGCCGCCGCGTGTCGCTCACCGTGCCCGACTTCGGGCCGACCTGGTGCTATTCCGTCGAGTGGACGATCCGCTCGGCCGACGGCGGGCCGGTGAAGGGCGTCTTGCACGGCACGCTCCACTAAGCCTGCGACGTTTTTCTACGTCCATTCAGCCGCAGCCGCAGGTGCCGGCACCACAGGCGGCAGCCTTGCGGGCCGTGAGCTTCGCCTCGATGGCCAGCGACGTGGGCGTGATCGAGAGGCCGCCAAGTGTTGTGCAGCGGAGTTCGCGGGGCATCTGCTTCGCCACCCGCGCGGCGGTGGCCACGACCTCGTCGAAGGGGATCACTTCGTCAAAGCCCGCCTGCGCCATGGTCGCGCAGGCAAGGGCGTTGGCGGCGGCCATCACGTTCTTGCCGAGGCAGGGCACCTCCACCCGGTTTGCAACCGGGTCGCAGATCAGCCCAATCATGCTCTGCAGCGCCAGCGACGCCGCCGTGAGCGCCTGCTCGAGGGAACCGCCCGCCAGGGTGACGATGCCCGCGGCCGCCATCGCTGCCGCGGAGCCTCCCTCGGCCTGGCAGCCACCCACCTCGGCCGCAAACGACCACGGCGTGCAGATAAACACGCCAATCAACCCGGCGGCCAAGAGCGCCCGCGCCATCGCCTCTTCGTCGAGCTGCATCGATTCGGCGACGGTGATCACGGCTGCCGGCAAGGCGGCGCAGGCGCCGGCCGTGGGCGCCGCCACGATCACGCCCATCGAACTTTTCACCTCCATGAGCGCCGTCGTGGCCAGCACGATCCGGTTGAGCAGGGGATCTCCCACCAGCCGGCCGGCGGCCAGCGCCGCCGCGAAGCCGGGCGCCTGCGCAGGGAGCACGCGGTCGGCGTATTCCGTGCCGGCGATGCCAGAGGCGATCGAGTGCTTCAGGAGCCGCACGATCTGCACCATCCGCTCGATCACCTCGCGTTCGGTGAAGCCCCCGCGGGCGATCTCGTAGGCGACGGCGTGTTTCCAGAGCGGGATGCCGCGACCGGCGTCGACAGCGAGCAGGTTGGCAGCCGAGGAGAAGGGCACGCTCATCCCGCGGCGGGAGCGGACGGGCAGAACCGGCGCGAGCGAGGCGGCGGCGGCGACTCCGGGCATGGCTGCCAGCGGCTCTCGCACGGCGGCCGGTAGCGCCGCGTGGGTTTTCACCTGCACGAGCAGGCCGTGGTCGGCTTCGACCAGAGCGACCGCATCGGGCTCGAAACCGGGGGCCAATGCCTCGATGGCGGCGATCAGTCGCGCGGCCGTGTTGCGGCCTGCGGCGGCGGTGGCCGAATCGCCCACGGGAATGGCAAAAAGCGTCTCGTGGTAGTCGCCATGGATGGAAAGCGGGATCTCATCGATGGCAACCACCTCGATCATGCCGCCACCGCTGGAGATCGCCCGGAGGGAATGCCGGTGGCCGCCGCGGGTGAGCGTGAGCCGGTAGGTGTTGGGGTGGGCGTCACCCACATCGACCGTCTCGATCCGCACTTCGGTGCCGGCCGCGCGGAGGGCCGGGACCGATTCCGGGAGCCGCGAGTCGTCGGCTTCCCAGCCGAGGAGGCCGCCGAAGAGCCCCATGTCGGAGCCCTGCGAGTCGTGCGTCGTCGGCAGTGAGCCGGCCCGGTCAAATTCCACGAGCAGCGTCTCGGGCGTGCCGCCGATGAGGTCGCGAGCCAGCCGACCGATCCGCAGGGCCGCGGCGCAATGCGAGCTCGACGGGCCCCGCATGACTGGTCCGATCACGTCATTGAAGATGCTGACAAGCATGGGCGAGAAAGTCTCCTTGCGGGGCTGGGCTTGCTGGACTGGACTGGACTGGCGGGGCGGGGGCTCACCCGCCTCGTCCTGGCCATGCACCATACCAGGTGCGAAACTGCCGCCACTGCGCCTCGAGAAACGCCTGCTGGCTGTCGGAGAGAGTATCGGAGGGATTGAGGTGGCGGGCGTAGGCGGCGTGGCCCTCGAGCACCATCAGCTGCTTGTAGTAGAGGACCAGATCGGGGCCCTCGTCGTATTTCGCGAGCACGGCCAGGGCATCATCGAGTTCGGCCGCCAGCCGCCGTGCCGCCACGTCGCCGGTGGCGGCCGCGAGGCAGAGATCCACCAGCCGCAGCACCGGCGCAGGCAGGGCATTTCCCACGCCAGTGATGGCGCCCATCGCTCCGCACCGCACGATTCCATGGAAGACCTGCGTATCCACGCCGACCATCAGCGCAAGATCGGCGTGGCCGCTGGTGATGTGTTCGGCCGCATAGGTGAGCGAGGCTGCGCCGCCAAACTCCTTGAAGCCAACGAGGTGTGGAAACTCCGCCCGCAGGTCAAAAAACAGCGGAGCCTTCGTCTCGAAGCCGTAATAGGGGCTGTTGTAGATCACGGCCGGGAGGCCGGCGGCCGCCCGCAGGATGCCGGCAAAATGGTGCCGCTGCGCCGTGGGCGAAGTGCCCCGGGAGAGCACCCTGGGGATCACCATCAGCCCCGCCGCGCCGACCTTCCTCGCATGGGCCGCGTGCTCGGCGGCACGCTGTGGATTTTGGGCCCCGGTGCCCACGATCACGGGAATCCCGGCCTTCACGAGGCGGGCCACGCCTTCCTGCCGCTCCCCATCGGTCAGCAGTGGCCAGTCGCCCATCGAGCCGCAGTAGATCACCGCCGACATGCCGACCGCGACCAGATCGCGACCAGTGGCCACGAGCGCGTCGAAGTCGGGCCTGCCATCGGCGTCGCAGGGTGTCATGAGGGCGGGCATACAGCCGCGGAAGGGATTCACGGGGAGGGTTCCTCGAGGCGGAGTCGGAGCGTCACCTTTGCGCGGACCGGCGGGAGCTTTTTGGGATTGATCTGCCACATCAGCGCGTCGTTGGCGTGGGCATGCATGCCGTCCATGCAGAGCAGCTCATCGCCAAACGTGGCGATCGAAATCACGTGCCCACTTTCGTCGGCCAGATACGTGCGTGGCCCGTCGCCATTGTCGAGGAGATGCGACCCGGCAAAGAGAAACGTGTCGGGGAAATCGGCCGCCTTGCCGCCCTCGACCGCGGCCCCGTTTGAGGCCCCGTTTGAAACCAAGTTCGACGCGGCCACAAACTCGGCTAGGGCGTGTTCGACCATTTTTCCGTCGGTGTCTTGGAACACGAGCGAGACCTTTATCGGATCGCCGCTGGGTGGGATGTCGATCCAGCCGGTGCCCGCGGGGGCGCGCGGGCGACGCATCGCGGGATGGCCGTTGGTCGCCCCGAGCACGAGCAAGGCGGTGTGGATGTGCATCGGTGTCGCCTCGACGGCCACGATCGATTCGTGCTCCTTGCTGCCCTTCGTGCAGGCGACCAGTTCCAGGGGGCCCTTGTCGAGGCAGACAGTGGCCTCGATATCGACGCACCGTTCTGCAACGTTCAACGTCAGCCCCGGCAGTTTCAGCTGCGGGCGGGCCGTCTGGGGCGTCGCGGGCTCGGTCTGTTGGCCGTCTGGCTCGTCGCAGGCTGCCGGGCCCACGATTAGAAAGCCCACGAGCATAAGGCCAAGGGGCAAAAGAGCCAGCGACGCCAAGGCCAGGCGAAGCTGGCCGGGCAGGGGCGAGTATCGCGTCGAAGGCCCGGTCATGTGGGCGTTCCTGAGTGTTTGCCGGCGGCAGCATGGTGGCCGGCGGGCTGCATCGTCCGCCGGTATTCGGCCGGCCCCATTCCGGTCTTCTGCTTGATCAACTGGTGGATCTGGATGAACGTCGTCATGCCGACCTCGCGGGCGATTTCCTTCACCATCATCGTGGTGTTGACGAGCAGGGAACGGGCCCGTTCAAACCGCAGGTCGCGGACGACGTCGCTCACCGTCCGGTGGCAGCCGTCTTGAAACCGCCGGTCGAGCGTTCGCCGCGACACGTTAAACCGTTTGGCAAGCGAGGCCGGGGCGAGCGGGTTGTCGAGGTTGGCCTCGATATACCGCAGGATCGACCGCACAAGGTCGTCATCCACCGGAAACAGGTCGGTGGAATCGCGGGCGATGACCCCCGCCGCCGGCATCCGAATGGTGCGTGGTTTCGCCTTCGGCCGCCGCATCATCGCGTCGAGCAGCTTGGCCGCCGTGGAGCCGATCTGGGCAAACGGGATGTCGACGGCCGTGAGCGTTGGCTTGAGCAGGCCGCAGATCAGTGGCTCGTCGCAGCCGACGAGGAGGGCGACATCCTGGGGCACCCGCAGCCCGAGGGCATGCAGTTCCTCGCAGAGATAGCGGCTCGTCGAGTTCAAGAAACTGCAAAAAAGGCCCAGTGGTTTCGGCAGCCCGGTGACCCACCGGTCAAATTGCTCGATGAAGGCGTCGGACAGGATGGGCGTGACGGTGTCGGACTGGAGCGGAAACCGGGCGACGGAGAGGCCGGGCCGGGCTTTCTCGACCACGCGACAGAAGGTTTCAGCTGCCTCCGGCTCGATGATCTGGTCGGAGGGATAGATGCAGCCAAACGACGAGAAGCCGCGGAGCAGCAGGCTGTCGGCGGCCACGGTGCCGATCGACTTCCCGTCGGGAAACACACCGGCCAGCTTCGATGCCACGGGCGAACCCCGCCAGACGTTCACAACCGGCACGCCCTGCTTGCGTGCGGCCAACGCGAGGGCCGGCGTGGCCCGGGCAATCACGCCGGCATAGCGACCGAGCCGCCGGGCGGGATCGTGGACGATCATCTCGTCGAGCCGGATATCCCAGTTGGCGTGGTCATCGACCCAGCTGTGGATGCCCGCCAGCACGTCGAGATGCCGACGCGCAGGAAAATCCAATTCGAGTGCGATGGCGACAAGAGGACGGGCCATAGGGCGTTTCCGGCGGCTGAGGATTGGAGGCTCTCAAACGTCGCTCTCGCCGCTCTTCCGAGACTACTGCCGAAGACAAGGAAAAAGCCAGCTCTGGCCCCATTCTATAAGTAATTGTCTTTATATACAAACTACCGCAACCTACAGCCTACAGCGCCGGGCTTCCTGTACATGGCCGGTGGGCGTTGAGGAGGTTGGTCATCAAATAAAACCGTCATCACCATGTCTCACTTCAAAACCGCTGTCATCATCGGAGTCGCCTGCCTGGCAACAATTCGAAGTGGACGGGCGGAGACCATCGAATTGGATGCCGCGGTCCAGGGCCCGGTTATTTCCCCATTGCTCTTCGGTCACAATCTGGAGGTCACCCGACGAGCGATTTGGTCGGGGCTCGGTGCCGAGATGGTGGCGAACCGGAAGTTCGCAGCCAACGAGAACGGCATGGCGAAGCGATGGGTTGTCACGGGGGAGGGGACCACGGCGTCGCTGGACGATCAGAATGCTTATGTGGGCAAGACCTCGCTTCGGGTCAATGTTGCGGCACAAGCATCCGGGGGAATCGTTCAGCAGCAGGAGACCCTGTGCTTTCGCAAGGACACTCGTTACCGGTTCCGCTGCTGGGTGAAGACCCAGGCCACCCGCACGGTCCGCGTACGGGTCACTGATGCCGAGGGGAAGATATTGCTGTGCGACCTGGAGCATTCCATTGCGGCCGGAGACTGGCGTTTGGTGACCGGTGCACTGGCGCGGCCGGTCCTGTTCGATGAATGGAACACGTTGTGGGGAAAACCGGGATCCCTTGGAATGGGGCTCTATACCGCGGGGGTGCTAAATCTCCTGTGCCGTGAGGCCGATAGCCTGAATGTCGAGCAGGCCTTGTTTTTCCAACCCGTGACCGAAGGGTGCGTCACGGTCACGCCGATGGGCTCGGATCTGGATGTTGCCGGCAGGGTGTTCGCGGTCTTTGGTGAGCATCAGGGCAACCGTCTTCTCAGGATCGCTCCGGAGCGGCCTGTCGATGCCGATTTGGATCTCACCGCGTCGCTGTCCCGCGATGGAAAACAAATCGTCGTTACCGTCATCAATCGCAATCCGTCCGCACCGCAACCACTCGACCTGCTTGTGAAGAACTTCACAATGCCCGCCGAGGTGAAGGCAACGCTGCTGACCCCGCGCGCACTCGATCCCCAATCCGTGTTCAACCAATCGCAGGTGGAGTTGCCGGTCACGGACGGCAATCAGGTCTCCATCAGTGTGCCGCCATGTTCGGTGGCGTGCCTTTTCCTCGAAGAATAGGACGGCCGACGATACTGGTTCCAGCGTCTGGCCGGTGGCGAGCGGTCGACGTGGTGTGGCCCTTTGTCCCTGCTCGGCATTCCGGCCCTGGCTTCACACTACAAGTGATTGTCTTTAGGGCCAAACTGCCGCCACTCTACAATGTGAGGATGTGAAAGGTGCTGCCTCGTCGTCAGAATCGACGCCAGAAACATTGCAAGAAGGAAAACTCCCATGCTGATTCGATCGACGGCCTCCGCCACGAAGGCCCTCGGCTTGCTTCTGTTCTGCGTGCTCGCGTCTGTGGCCTGTGCCGGAGCCGCTGAAGCGGCTCCCAAGAAACTGAAGGTCTTCATCCTCGCAGGCCAGTCCAACATGGAGGGGCCGGCGAACGTCTCGACCTTTGATTACATCGGCGACGACCCGGCGACCGCTCCCTTGCTCAAGATGATGCGCGGCAGCGACGGGAAGCCCACCGTCTGCGATGGAGTCTGGATTTCCTATCTCACGGGTGCCGGTGCCGACAACTTCACCCTCGATGGCAAACTCACCGCGGGCTATGGATCGATGTGGGGGCAGGATCGCACCAAACCCGGTGTCAACATCGGGCCGGAGTTCACCTTCGGCCTGACCATGGATGCGGCATTCGAGGAACCGGTTCTTCTTATCAAGACCGCCTGGGGCGGCAAGTCGCTTAACACCGATTTCCGCCCGCCCAGTGCCGGACCATACGTGTTGCCGAAGGAAACCCAGGACGTGTGGGACCAGCATCCCCAGGGTGCCCATGGCATTCCCAAGGCGGAGGATCGGCCCAAAATCACCGCCGAAAAGGTCGCCGCCACGGGTGTGTATTACCGCCTGATGATCGAGCACGTGAAAAAGGTGCTGGCTGATCCGAAACAGGTCGTGCCGGATTACGATCCCGCGCAGGGATACGAGATCGCGGGATTCGCGTGGCTTCAGGGCTGGAATGACGCGGTCGACGGCCAAACGTATCCGCGGCGTCACCAACCGGATGGCTATGCGATGTATTCGGAGTTGCTCGCTGCCTTTATCCGCGATGTCCGGAAGGATCTCGACGCGCCGAAGATGCCGTTCGTGATCGGTGTGATGGGGGTGGGCGGACTCAGGGATCCATCCCCCGCCACGGTGGCGTTTCGCACGGCGATGGCGACGCCCGCTGACATGCCCGAATTCAAGGGCAACGTCACGGCCGTTCAGACCGCGCCGTTTTGGCCGGATGAATTGACCGACATCGAGGCGAAACGAGTCCGCGTCGGCCAGATGCGGCAGGCTCTCGATTCGAAGCACAAGGACCATGCCAATGCCGACGGGAAAATGACCGACGAGCAGAAGAATGAATTCATGAAGAAGTTTGAGGCCGACCTCATCAGCCCCGCGGAAGCCGCCGCGTGGAAGCGCGGCGTGTCGAATGCGGGCTACCACTACCTTGGCTGCGCAAAAATCTTCGCACTCATGGGCAAGCACTTTGCCGAAGCCAACCTCGCCCTGCTCGGGGCGGGCCACGATTCGGCTGCGACCACCGACACGACGGCCGCGACCACCGACACCACGGGCTCGACGACCGACAAGACGCTGGTGGCGTGGGTCGCGCCCGCGAACCTTGACCAGCAGGGCGGCAGCGTGCTGACGATCCAGGAGGACTCGCGATTCGACGCCATCGTGCTCGGCGAGCGGGCACGCGGCAAGTGGATGGCCGGCAGCGAAGGCTTCAGCCGCACGCAGACGAATCAGGATGCAAGCCCGACCGAGACTGCCGGCCCCGACACGCTCGTGCAACTCGCCATCGTGTATCAGGGCAACACGGTCCGCCTCTACCGCAACGGCGAGGTGTATGCCGAATACCCAGCGCAGAATGTGGATCTCTTAAAGGGGAGTGACCACATTGCGATTTTCGGGCTGCGGCATCTCGGAGCAGGTTCGGGCACGCCCTTCGCCGGAGCGATCGAGGATGCCCGCATCTACGGACAGGCGCTTTCAGCGCAGGAGATCCGGTCTCTGAAGCCTGACGCGGCTTCCGACATCCCGCCCCTGGCATGGTGGGATTTCGAAGGCGAGGCGCCCAAGGACCGCGCCGGCCATTTTTCGCATTACAAAACAGAGGCTGGGGCGACCATCAAGGATGGCCGGCTCGTGCTGGACGGGAAAGGCTCCCTCGTGGCGGCGTGTTCGGCACGGGTACTGAATCTGGGCGGCGGGACGCCGCAATGGCCGGAGCAGCCGCCGGCCAACTGGATGACCTTCCACCTGGCGCATCCCGGCCCAGGCAGCGCCGGACCCTTCGACCCAAACTGCATCTTCGATTACAAGGGCAAGGTGCATCTGCATTACATCTACGGGACTCCCGCGGGGCCCGCGTTCGGCCATGTTTCCAGTGACGACATGGTGCACTGGAAGTGGCACGACACCGTGCTGGCTCCGCCGACGACGGGTCACGGCATGTTCAGCGGCACCGGCTTCTACACGAAGGAAGGCCGACCGGCGATCATCTACCACGCATGGGGCAGGGGTCGGAACGTCGTCCACTATCCAGCCGATGACACGTTCGACTCGTGGACCGAGCCGGAGATCGTGCTGCCGAAGAATGCCGACGGTTCGGTGCCCGACATCAGGCACTGGGACCCGGATTGCTGGCTGATGAACGACAACTATTATGCCTACAGCGGCGGGCAGAATCCGCAGCTGATGAAATCGCCAGATCTGAAAAGCTGGACCTACCTAGGCGATCTCCTCCATCCCGACTACCCGTCGGATCTCGGTATCCCGAAGGAGGAAGACATCTCCTGCGGCAACATGTTCAAGATTGGGGAAAAGTGGATGCTCCTGTGCATCAGTCATCCCAAGGGTGCCAGGTACTATCTCGGCGACTTCAAGGATGAGAAGTACCTGCCAACTTTCCACGCGATGATGAGCTTCGGGAGCAACCAGTTTTTTGCGCCGGAGTCGGTGCTCACCCGTGACGGGCGTCGCGTGATGTGGGCCTGGCTCATGAACATGCCGATCGCCCCGGCCGGCGTGCAGTCGCTGCCTCGCGAGTTGGAACTGCCGGCTGACGGCGTCTTGAGAATCAAGCCTCTCCGCGAGCTCCAGTCGCTCCGCTATGACGAGCACCAGGAGAACGAGGTCGTGGTGGGGAGCGATACCACGTACCGCCTGAAGGAGATACGCGGTGATGCGCTGGAAATGGAAGTGACGTTCAAAGCACCGTCGGCGAAAGAGTTCGGTCTGGACGCGCTGTGCGACAAGAACGGCGAAAACGGCCTGAGAGTGGCCTATGCGGCGGACAGCAAGACGCTGAAAGTCGGAACGGCCGCCGCCCCTTTTGAACTCAGGCCGGGTGAGGATCTTGTTCTTCGCGTCTACATCGACAGGAACCTCGTCGAAGTGTTCGCGAACGACCGGCAGGCCGTCGTCGCGGCGAACGCGCTTGTCCCGGAGAATCTCGACGTCAGCCTGTTCAGCAAGGGAGGGGATGTCCTCGCGAAGTCTGTCAAGGGATGGAAGATGAAGTCGATCTATCCCGACGGAAAGCCGGAGGAAAAGAACGAGGCGAGGGAGGGTCCCGTGAAATCCACGTCTTCTGCAGATGGAACCATGCTGCGCGATAAGACGTTGGTCGCCTGGGTGCGCCTCGCCGACCTGGTCCAAGCCGGCTCCGGAGTGCTCGCAATTCAGGATGGCGATGAATTCGACGCCATCACCTTTGGCGAACGGGCCGCTGGCCGTTGGATGGCCGGAAGTCCTCTATTCAGTCGGACCCAAAGCCCCGCGGCACAACAGTCGCTTGCTCAGGAAGCCGCCAACCCCGACCAGTGGCTGCAAGTCGCTGTCGTGTATCGCGGGAAGCAGATAGAAATCTGGCGCGACGGGCACCGCTACGCCGCCTACGAAGCCGCCAACCAGCAAACCTATCCGACCAAGAGCGATGTCTATCTCGGGCTGAGGTGCTTGGTTGGCCAGCAGCACGGATATCTCAAAGGCGCGATCGATGAGGCGCGCATCTATGACACGGCGCTGGATGGCGAGGCCCTCGCGCAGCTCAAGCCCGGCATCCTCACTGTGCCCAAACCGCTCGGATGGTGGACCTTTGACGGGGGAAGCGTCAAGGATGGGATGGGCCATTATCCGGACGCGCGACTCATCGGCACGGCCAAGCTCAAGGCCGGCGCGCTGGTTCTCGACGGCCAAGGCTATGCACACGTCTCAGACAGGCCGCCCACGGTGCACGCGGGTTTCTTCACTCCCTCCCGGAAGGGTCAGATTTGGGATACTTGGGCGTATTTCCACGAGGGCAGGTATTACCTGTATTACCTCGCCGGAAATTTCAACCGATGGGATGGCCACGAGCTGGCTCTCTCCGATGACGGCGTCCACTGGAAAGAGCAGGGCGTGCTGATCAAGCCCCGCGCGGGCGTAACGTGGATGGGAACAGGCCACATCTGGAAGTCGCCTGACTTTGACCGGAACCACACGTGGGTGATCAACTACTCCGAGTGGTTTGGGGACAAGCAGGATATCATGTTCGCAACGTCCACGAATCTGCTCGACTGGACCAAGGTTGACGAGAACCACAGGTTCGTCCAGGACACGCGCTGGTACAAGGAGAAGGGGAGATGGGATTGCATTGACGCGGTCCAGCGCCCCGACGGCAGCCTCTACGGCTACTTCACGGCCGATCCCGATCCGGGCAAGGTGCCGTACCGTCCCTGCGGGTTTGGTTTCGCCGAGAGCAAGGACGGCATCACCTGGACCGCGCTTCCGCCAATAGAGGGGGATATCGGCGGGGAGTTTGGTGGTATCCAGAAGATTGGCGACAAATACTACATCATCATCAGTGAAGGGCGCGTCGCGGTCGGCGATAAGCCCGAGGGCCGATTCCTCGCGCAGAAGAAAAACTCCAATGTCTTCGGCGAAGGTTGCGACATCTATTTCCCCCGGTTCTTCCACAGCGCACCTGGCGGCCCGCTGGTCAATCATTTTTACACAAGCGGCGCAGTCTCCGCCGCTCCCTTTAAAGACATCGAAATCGATCGCGAAGGCATTCTCCGTTTGAAGTGGTGGAAGAACAATGACGCGATGAAGGCAAATCCCGTCAAGATCAGCCTTGTTCCTGCCGGGGAGGGATATTTGCCGTCGCTGAAGATGCTGGATTGGAAACCTGATCCCGCCAGGACGACCGTCATCGAGGGTACGATCGTAAGGGCGGCAGCCGGGACCGGTGACGCTTCTAGTCCCCGGATCTTCTTTGACCATGGTGGAGGAAAAGGCCAGTGTCTTGTCTTTTCCAAAGATGAGGTGACGTTCGGCAACATCGATGCTGCCGGCGGTGAATTCAAGCCAGCGCAGACGTCTGCTCGCGGTATGGAAATCGGGGCGGAGGCCAGGTTTCGCCTTCTCATTAGGGAGAACATGATCGAGCTGTATGTGAATGATTACCTGATGAACCTTAAACGGGTTTCCTATAATGGACGGATTGGGTTCATGGCAGACGACCGGCGGAGCGCTTTCAAGGATATCAGCGTGTGGCAGAGCAAGTAGGTTCTAAAATGAATGACGATGAAACCAACGGTCATCGTAACCGCAGCGATGCTACGCGTCCTCTCGCCGCTCTCCTTCGCCAAGCGTGAGCGCCCACCACCGCCGTGGGGTCCGCGGAGCGGATGAAGGCGGTCGGAGCGGGATCAGCCCCTCTTGGCGATCCGCCGTCGCGCCCTCTTAACGGCCTTGGCGTTGGCTCTGGCCTGCCGCTCTTCGACCCGATAGATCCGAATCGCCTCGGGGTGCGTCTGCTTCCAGACGTCGGGCCGCAGGGTGTCGTAGTTCGTCTCGCCAGCGAGTAGCCTGTCGAGGACGTCCTTCACGTAGACGAAGACGTCGAGGTCATTACGGTGCGCACTACTGACGAGCGACATGAGATCGGCAGCAAGGGAGCCCGCCGCGACACTGCCGTTGAACATCCAGTTTTTGCGGCCCAAGGCCACCTGCTTCACCAGCTGCTCAGCCTCGTTTTTGTCGAGCGGCTCAAAGATCTGGCCGACCTTGAAGAACTCGACTGACCAGCGTTCACGCATCCGCGCATCATGTGAAATGGCGCCAGCCGCCACATCTGTGGCGGCAGCCAAGCCCGCACCGGCGAGAGCCTGAAGCTCATCGAGGGCTACGGCGCCATTGAGCAGGCCATCCGGACGTTCGAAGCGGCCACCACCCAGCCGGAGCTGCCCAGCATCGGGCGGTGACGTCGTTGGGGTCTCAGGCCACAAAAGCGGCACTGTGGCCGGCTAAGCAAACAGATTGGCTCTAGGAGGGTATAGCCACCAGCCAGGGTTTTCGATAAAATGAGTGCACGGAGGGGAAATTGCCGGGATAGAGAGCCCGGGCATTCCTCATCGTTCTAGTGGCCATGTTTCCTATGGAGGCTACGATGCCTTGTTCTGATCCCCGTGCCGCATCCCTACGGCATTCCTACGGTCAAGCCTGCCGGCCTCGCGTCGGCGGTTTTACACTCGTTGAGCTGCTTGTAGTGATCGCGATCATCGGCACGCTCGTGGGCCTGCTCTTGCCTGCGGTTCAGTCAGCCAGAGAGGCGTCGCGCTCAGCGTCGTGCACGAACACCCTCAAGCAATGGGCGATCGCAATGCACTCCCACCACGATGCGATCAAGTGTTTCCCCTACTTCGGGCAGTCAAACACACGGCCGGACAACACCTCGAAGGCAAACGGGGGCTATAACATTGATCAAGGCCCATATGGGCGCCGTTCATTTGTTGTGTCGTTATGGCCGTATATCGAACAAACCGATTTTTACAGCCGGTGGAATTTGAAGGCAAACTATTGGGAAGATGCGACTAACGTGTCAATTTGCCAAAAGCCAATACCTGCGTACTACTGCCCCAGCGATCGCCCGAATGCTCTCTATCGTCCAACGAACAGCGTCCTTAACGGTTACTGGGGGGGAATGGCCCGCGGGAATTACGTTGTCAATCTTGGACCGACAAAGGGATACGACTCGGCGTATGTTCGCTGCGCACCATTCGGGGTCTTAGGAGACCACAACACGAACCGTTATATACCGTACCGTTCAAAGATCAGTGACATTACCGATGGTTCGTCGAAGACGTTGCTCATGTCCGAGAATCGAATTACCACTAGCGATACAGTCAGTGATTGGCGAGGGGGCATGCTATTCGAACCCCACACGGTATTTTTCACGGCCGCCGCACCACCGAACAGTGGTTTGGACCACGTGTGGGGCTATGCAGACATGTGTGACGGCACAGATCCCACGATGCCGTGCATTCAAGCAGGTGGTAACAGCCCGAACCTTTCGAATTTACAGAACATCGCCCGCAGCCGGCATCCCAACGGCGTAAACGCGGCGTTCTGCGACGGGTCGGTGACGTTCGTCCCCAACTCGATCGATCCTGGCGTCTGGCAGGAGTTGAGCACGATGAACTCTGGCAAGTCGGTTGGTGCATGGTGATGCCACCGGTAGCCACGACCTCGCAGCGCGCGGCCATTCTTCGCTCCGTTGCGATCGCTACGGTTCTGTTCTCAGCCGGCTGCGGCAAACCGGCAACCGTGATCGAGGGCCTCCTCTCGCTCGATGGCCAGCCCGTGCCAAACGCGACGCTCGAATTCTTCCCGGTCTCGGGTAAGGGCGGTGTGAGCTTCACCACGAGCCGTCCGGACGGCCGCTACCGTGTGGCCGTTTGGCCGACGCCCCTCAAGGTGATCGTCACGGCGACGAAGGTCGACGGCAAGGAGAGAGACGCGCTCGCTCCCGATGGCCCGCTGGTCGACCGCATTGTGAGCGCCCTGCCCGAGCGATACGGCTTCCAGGCAAATACCCCGCTCGTCGCCGAGCCCGTCGAGGGCAAGACCACGACGATCGACTTCGCCCTCGAATCGACCAAGTGAAGCGTCTCAAGGACCTTGAGAAGGAGAACTCTCGACTGAAGCGGCTCCTGGCTGATGCGGAACTCGACTCTGGCGTTTCGAGAGGCCGCATCGGGACGCCCTTGGGCGGCGCAGCTCAACTTCTGAGCCTTTTCATTGCGGCGGCGAGCGGTCGAGCACGTCGGAGGTGATCTTGGCCGTGATCGACTGAGCGAACGCCGGGCATTTCGTGTGCTTGGGCAGCATCGGAACACGCAGCGCCGGTGAGCGCCCACCACAGCCAGCCTTGACCGCCCTGATAGCCTCGCGGGTTGACACTTTTCAACCCGTTTTCAAGGAGGCGACTCATGGCTCGACCGGCAGACCCACGGAAGTCCGCTGCATGGCAGCGGCGGCTGCAGCGGTTCACGGCATCAGGCACAACGGTGTCGAAGTTTTGCGATCAAGCGGGCGTATCGGTCACCGCTTTCCACTACTGGCGGCGGAGGCTCGGTCTGCAGCAGCCTGAACGGGTCTCACGGCGCACGACATCGGTCTTCCAGCCGCTGGATCTATTGAGCCAACGAGCCGTCGTGATTCGGTTCGCGGCAGGCGGCGTCATGGAGATCCCCGGCGACCGGGCCGACCTGGTTCAGGTTGCGATCAGGGTCATGGCTGGGGAGCCGCAGCCGTGCTGAGCATCGCTCCTCCGCCGACGATCTATCTTCATTCCGGTGCCACCGACATGCGGAAGAGCTTCGATGGGCTGTCGGGAATCATCCGCGGCAACTTCGGCGGCGATCCTGCGGATGGCAGTCTATTCCTGTTCGTGAACAAGAGACGAGACCGGATCAAGGCGCTGTGGTGGGACGGCGACGGCTTCGTGCTCTGGTACAAGCGGCTGGAGCAGGGGACGTTCGAGACGGCGCCGGCCCGAGCAGGCGAGGAGCGGGTGCGGATCGATTCGACACAGTTGGCGATGATCCTTGGTGGCGTGCGGCTGGAGACGGCGGAACGACGCAAGCGATACCACCGCAGGCTCGTCTAAAAAAATCTTTCCAGATTCTAAAAAAAGCACTTGCGCTTTGCCTGAGGTGTCATTATGTTGCGGGCATGACGACTGAAACGGCATTCCCGAACGATCTGGCCGCGTGCCACGCGATGCTCTCGGAGCGTGCTCGCGACCTTGCGAACAAGGATCGCGAACTCGTAGCTAAAGACAGCCTGATCGAGCAGCAGTCGCAGCGTCTCGAAGAGCAAAAGATAGAGATCGCCAAGCTCGAGAAGGAGCGGGATGCTGCCCTGCAGCTTGCCTTCCGCAAGAAGATCGAACGCTATCTGGCCGACCCGAAGCAGTTCGTGCTCGACTTCGGTGACACGCCCGACATCGTCGACGCGGCCGAAGGGATCGCTGACGCCGCCCTCGAAACGATCGACGGCTACGAGCGTCGCAAGCAGGCCAAGGCAAAGTCGCGCAACGAACAACTCCCGGCCCACCTGCCGCGGTATGAGGTGAAGCTCGACGTGCCCGAGAATCAGAAGACCTGTGCCGAGCACGGCGAGCGGCAGGTGATCGGCTACGACTGGCAGGAGACCTTGGAAGTGGTCCCGCCGAAACTGATCGTGCGACGCACTGGAATCCCCAAGCTTGCCTGCCCGAAGGCTCCTGAGTGTGGCGTGGTCGAGGCGGCGCGGCCCGTGGGCTTGGTCGAAGGCAACAGGTATGACACAAGCGTGGCGGCCGAGATCATGGTTGCGAAATACGCCTACCACCTTCCGGTCTACCGCCAGCAGGACCTCTTCGCGTCCCACGGCTGGACGCCTGCCAGAAGCACGCTCCTGAACGTGCTGGAGGCAGCTGCCCATCTCATTCGACCTCTCGTGGCGCACCTCCGGGAGGTGGTGCGGGCGGGCCCGATCATCGGCACCGACGACACGACGGTGACCCTCGTCACAAAAGACTCTCCACTGCCTGGTGATGCCGACAACCCGAAGAACGTTCGCGCCCGCGAGGTGATCGCGGCTGCGCAGGCGGAATCGCGTGGCAGCATCACGGCTAGAATGTGGGTCTATCGCAGCATCACGGCGCCGATCAACGTGTTCGACTTCACGGTCAGCCGTCACCGGGACGGTCCGGAGCTGTTCTTGGATGGCTTCACGGGAAGCCTCATGGCCGACTGTTACGCGGGCTACGGCTCCGTGGAGACAAAGAGCGACGGCAGGATCGTCCGCGCGGCCTGCGTGGCACATGCACGGCGAAAGGTCTTCGAGGCGCGAGACAACAGTCCCGTGCATGCCAGCATGCTCTTGTCCATGTTCCGGCAGCTCTACGACATCGAAGACCGTGCCAAGGCCTTCACGCCCGACGATCGTCTGGCCTTAAGGCAGGCAGAGTCACGTCCGATCTGGGAGCGTATGCGGGAGTATCTTGCCAGCGAAGCGATCGTGAACGTGATGCCGAAAGAGCTCTTCGGGCAGGCACTGACCTACCTGCGGAATCAGTTCGAGCACCTGCTCGTCTATCTCGATGACGGCCTGATGCCGATCGACAACAACGAGACTGAGCAGCTGATGAAGCAGGTGGCCTTGGGCCGGAAAAACTGGATGTTCATCGGCAGTGTCGCGGCCGGCTACCGCGCTGCCGATCTCATGTCGCTCGTGAGCAGTGCGCATCGCAACGACCTCGACATCTTCGTCTATGTGAAGGACGTCCTCGATCGGCTGCTGGCTGGCGAGACGAACTACGACGACCTGCGGCCTGACGTCTGGAAGCAATCGCACCCCGAGGCGATTCGGATCTATCGGGTCGAAGAGCGACAGGCCAGAGCCGACGCCAAGTCGGTCAAGAGAGCGCGACGGCGGATCGCCAAGAGGGACTGATCCCCGCTCCAACCGCCTTCATCCGCTCCGCGGACCCCATGGCGGTGGTGGGCGCTCACCCTCTCCTATCGTGGCGGCAAGTTTTTAACTTGTCCGTGTCCCGGCATCGATTCCACAAGTTAAAAACTCGTGG
>Ga0214919_10004268_pt1 | contig 20978 bp, 20 predicted proteins | sample LL1503_MetaG_FD_177994 | JGI IMG/M metagenome (GOLD analysis project Ga0214919, IMG submission 177994) | Freshwater microbial communities from Lake Lanier, Atlanta, Georgia, United States - LL-1503 | ecosystem: Environmental > Aquatic > Freshwater > Lake | place: USA: Georgia | collected... | reverse complement strand
ACCGGATGCAACAACGTTAACAGCTGGGAAGATGCGCTTATCTGCCATCTTGCGATCCAAGATGAGTTCCATGTTTCCGGTGCCTTTAAACTCTTCGAAGATAACTTCATCCATACGAGAACCGGTATCAACAAGAGCTGTTGCCAAAATAGTGAGCGATCCACCATCTTCGATATTGCGCGCAGCACCAAAGAATTTCTTAGGAGGATAGAGCGCTGCGGAATCAACACCACCAGAGAGAATGCGGCCTGATGCAGGCGCTGCAATGTTGTAGGCGCGACCTAAACGAGTAATTGAGTCAAGCAGCACGACGACATCGTGGCCGAGTTCTACCAATCGCTTTGCGCGTTCAATCGCAAGTTCTGCAATCGAAGTGTGATCATCTGCAGGGCGATCAAAGGTTGAAGCGATGACTTCACCTTTAACGCTGCGCTGCATATCGGTAACTTCTTCTGGGCGTTCGTCAACGAGAACAACCATCAAGTGACATTCTGGGTTGTTATGGGTAATTGCATTTGCAATTGATTGCAAGACCATGGTCTTACCGGCTTTAGGTGGAGAAACAATGAGCCCACGCTGACCTTTACCAATCGGTGCAATCAAATCAATCACACGAGTTGTCAAAACATTTGGCTCAGTCTCTAAACGCAGACGCTCTTGTGGGTAGAGTGGAACAAGCTTTCCAAACTCAACACGGTTACGAGCCTCATCAACTGAAACACCATTTATGGTTTCGAGCGTAATAAGTGGGTTGTACTTCTGACGAGTTTCACCCTCACGCGCTTGGCGGACTTGGCCAGTAACTACGTCACCTTTGCGCAATCCGTACTTACGAACCTGCCCTTGTGAGACATACACATCGTTAGGGCTTGGCAGATATCCGGCGGTACGAATAAATGAGTAATTCTCCAAAATATCTACGAGGCCGCCCACAGGAACTAGCACATCATCTTCAGAAATAACTGGTTCACGATCTTCACGGTGCCCACGATCGCGGTTGCGACCACGATTGCGATCGCGACGACCGCGACCACCGAAGCGATCATGTGAAGAATTATCGGAAGAATCGTTATCGCTTGAGTCAGCAGAATCGTCATCAGAGTCGTTGGAATTGTTCTCTGAATTGCGATCGCGGTTGTTGCGCTTAGCATCGCGAGCTGCGCGACGTGCTTCACGTTCGGCTTTTGCTGCTTCGCGATTGGCTGCCTGTAAATCTGCAATTGCTGTGACTAGTTCATCTTTCTTTAACTTCGCCGCACCTTCGATACCGAGTTGGGACGCAACTTCCTTTAATTTAGGAAGGGTCATGGCGGAGAGTTCGGGACTGCTAGAACGTACTGGTTCTGTTGTTGTCATGTATTTCTTTTCAGTATGGGGCTTATCTTTACCAAGTAAACCCAGGGATTTATTTTTTTACTTCTTAGGATTTATCAACCATGAAAATCGCCCTAAAAAATGAGGCGGTGTTGTTGATGGCCAAACTATAGCAGGGTGGCTCCACGACCGGCAATTTCGAGGGTTTTACCTTCAAATTTAGCCCCACCCGCACGTGATAACTGTTCTACCTCTTCTTGATTGCCAGTATGTAATGCAAGAACAGTTGGCCCTGCCCCAGAGATAAATGCAGCAACTCCGGCAGCGCGCAACTTAGTCATGAGCGCAAAAGATGCAGGCATTGCTTCTTGTCGATACTTCTGATGGAGAAAATCTTCAGTTGCTGTGAAAAGTAAATCTGGTCGCACAGTAAGAGCCTGCATCATGATTGCAGCATTTGCTGTGTTGCGTCGTGCTTCATCAAATGGAATTGATTCAGGCAACATAGTTCGCGCCTTCTTTGTGGCAAGAGGTGTCGATGGAATAAATGCCATCACCTGAATACGTGGATCTACCGGCAGATGGAATGAATCGGCAACTGCTTTTCCTTTTATGTCATCTTGCCACGCAACAGTTGCTCCCCCGAAGAGAGCTGCAGCAACATTGTCAGGATGTCCCTCCATCTCAGTTGCTAGCGTCAGAAGCGTTGCATCGCTCATCTTGTCGCTTCCCGTTAATACAAGTGAGCGAGCAAGGACTAATCCACCAATAATTGCAGCAGCTGATGAACCAAGGCCACGACCGTGTGGAATAACGTTGAGTGCACGCACTGCAATACCTTTTGGTTTCCCACCTAAATAATCAAATCCTTTATACATCGCTTTCACAAGTAAATTTTTCTCATTGCGAGGCAGTTCTTCCGCGCCTTCACCAGTGACATCAATATCAAGGCCGCCTTCATCCAAAATCTGTGCCACATAGCGATCATGAAGTGAGAGTGCTAAACCAAATGAATCAAAACCAGGCCCTAAGTTGGCAGATGTTGCTGGTACTTGGACTTGGATGGGATTGGCTTTAAAGGTTGGCTTGGCCATGGCAAAAGTCTTCCGCTACTTCTTTACTAATCCAAGTGCACGCGCTGCTGCATCAGCATTAACCGGAATCACGGTTGGATCGGCTGCACCTTCTAACGCCCACGGAATATCTTTCAGACCATTTCCAGTGCATGTAATCACGATCGTTTTGTCGCGCGGCAATTTTCCAGCGTTTTTATACTTAATCAACCCAGCGAGGCCTGCTGCGGAAGAAGGTTCGCAGAAAATTCCCTCTTTGCCTGCAAGTAATCGGTATGCGCTCAAAATTTCTTCATCGGTGACAGAATCAATGAGGCCGCCAGATTCATCGCGCGCTGCAATTGCTTGATCCCATGATGCAGGATTTCCGATGCGAATCGCAGTTGCAATTGTTTCTGGCTTAGCAACAGGTTGCCCAGTGACAAGCGGTGCTGCTCCTGCAGCTTGAAAGCCCCACATTGCTGGCAACTTTGTGGAGATACGATCATTGCGATACTCCTTATATCCCTTCCAATATGCAGTGATATTTCCAGCATTACCGACGGGCATGGTGTGAATATCTGGTGCATCGCCCAACAAATCAATAACTTCAAAAGCCGCAGTCTTCTGTCCTTCAATACGATATGGATTCACCGAGTTAACCAGCGATACTGGATAGTGCTCTGCTAAATCCCGAGCAAGCACTAAACAATCATCAAAATTTCCATCCACTTGTAAAAGTTTCGCACCATGCACAACAGCTTGCGCCAACTTTCCCATCGCGATTTTTCCTTCAGGGATGAGAACTGCAGGAACCATTCCGGCCTTGACTGCATAGGCAGCTGCAGCAGCCGAAGTATTTCCAGTAGATGCGCAGATAACCGCTTTCGCACCTTCTTCAGCAGCTTTTGAAATCGCCATCGTCATTCCGCGATCTTTAAAAGAACCGGTTGGATTGATTCCTTCGAACTTCACCCAGACGTTGTTACCCAACATTTCTGAGAGCACGCATGCATAAATTAATGGAGTGCCACCTTCGCGCAGAGTGACGACAGGAGTCTTTGCTGAAACTGGCAGACGGTTGCGATACTCCTCAATGACTCCGCGCCATTGATGGGCACCAGATTTTTTAGAGAAGAGCCCCATTATGAGATTGCACCTTCAACGCGAATCACACTTGAAATCTTGTTGACGATATCCATCTTCTTAAGTGCATCCACTGTCGCCTTGAGTTCGCCTTCAGTTGCTCGGTGGGTAACGATGATCAGCTCGGCATCTTCGTTTCGACCATTTTGGTCAACAGTCTGAATTGAAACACCTTGATCTGCAAATACTTGTGCGATGGCAGCAAGGACACCCGATTTTTCAGCTACTTCTAACCGAATCAAAAACTTAGTTTTTGTCGTTTCGATCGGAGCAATATCGCGATCTGCATAATCTGATTCACGCTGCCCAATTGAGTTGAGCGCGATATGGCGCGATACCGCAACGATATCTCCGAGCACTGCAGATGCGGTTGGCTGTCCACCAGCACCACGTCCGTAGAACATGAGTGGACCAGCTGATTCTGCTTCGACAAATACTGCGTTGAAAGAATCGCGCACCGATGCAAGTGGATGGCTCTTCTCAATCATGACCGGATGAACACGTACCGAAATTTCATCTGCCGGAGTAAGTTCTGCAATCGCCAATAACTTAATGACGTGATCCATTGATTTAGCTATGGCAACATCTTCAAGAGTTATCTTCGAAATTCCTTCGCGGTACACATCATCGACAGTGACGCGGGTGTGGAAGGCAAGACCTGAAAGAATTGCCGCCTTGGCAGCTGCATCAAAGCCTTCAATATCAGCGGTTGGGTCAGCTTCGGCATAACCGAGCGCCTGCGCCTCTTGTAAGACATCGGCAAATTCACGGTTATCTTCGTGCATCTTGGTCAAAATGTAATTTGTAGTTCCGTTGACGATTCCCATTAAACGAACCACAAAATCGCCGGCAAGTGAGTCGCGCAGTGGACGAATAATTGGGATTGCTCCAGCAACGGATGCTTCGTAATAAATATCTTCGCCTTTCGCATACGCTGCACTAAATAAATCTGCACCGTGGCTAGCGAGCAAAGCTTTATTCGCGGTAACAATTGATTTTCGATTATTGATTGCAATCAAAGTTAATTCGCGAGCGGGCTCGATTCCACCCATCACTTCAACGACTAAATCAATATCGGGGTCGTTCACAATTGAAAATGGATCAGTGGTAAAGAGCGCTGGGTTGAGGCCTTCGTATGGCTTGATACTGCGGACTGCAATACGAGTAAGTTCGATGCGAACACCGGCGCGAGTAGATAGCTCTTCTGTATCGGCCAGCAAGAGGCGAGCAACTTCGCTTCCAACGACCCCGCAGCCGAGCATGCCAACGCGAACGGGTTTATCTGCCGGGCTCATCTTCCTATTCTTTCACATCAAGGGCGAGCAGATCTGCCTCATTTTCTCTACGCACAATAACGCGAGCTTTTCCATTATTTACTGCAATTACTGGTGGCCTTGGAACATGGTTGTAATTGCTGGCCATGCTTCTTCCATATGCTCCCGTTGCAGGAGTTGCAATCAAATCTCCTGGTGCAATATCTGACGGTAATTGCAGATCATTAATAATAATGTCGCCAGTTTCGCAATGCTTTCCGACCAGCCTAGAAAGTTGAAGCGGTGCGCTGCTCTTACGTTGTGCAATGACTGCGCTGTATTGCGCATCGTAAAGTGAAGGGCGAATGTTGTCGCTCATTCCACCATCGACAGAGATATATGTACGGGAGTTTCCATCGCCGAGATCTACCTTTTTTACAGTTCCTACTTCATACAAAGTAAACATGGTTGGTCCAACAATGTTTCGCCCAGGTTCGAGTGAAACGAGCGGCATCGCCAAGTTATGTGTTACACATGCTTGCTTTACTGCTGCATGTATCTGCGGAAGAACGTCTGCTGGTTCGACGGTGACATCTCCTGCGACATATGCGATTCCAAATCCACCACCGAGGTCGAGCTCGGGAAGTTCTGCTCCATAGACATCGCGATACTTCGCCATAAATGCCATCAAACGATCTGTTGCAATTTCATGTGCCTCGGATCCAAAGATTTGTGAACCGATATGGCAATGCACTCCACGAAGTTCAAGTTCAGGGTGCTGTGCAACTGCTTCGACTGCGGTCCAGGCTGCACCTGATGCAATGGAGAATCCAAACTTCACATCTTCGTGTGCTGTCGAAATTTTTTCATGGGTATGTGCTTCGATTCCCGGAGTAAGACGGAGCATCACTGCTTGACGCACTCCATGCTTCTTGGCAGCTGCGGCAACCCGCTCAATCTCGAGGAGTGAATCCATCACAATTGTTTTCACGCCTGCTGAAACTGCACGATCAATTTCAGAGAGTGATTTGTTATTTCCATGCAATTCAATTTTCTGTGGGTTAATTCCACCAGCGAGAGCTGCAGCTAGCTCTCCCCCTGTACAGACATCAATACCTATTCCAATTTCTGCAATCCATTGCGCTACCGCGGTGCAGATAAATGACTTAGCCGCGTAATAAATAGTTCCTGCATGTGCGCCAAACTCTGCTTGCAATCCGTTCTGCCAGGCAAGTGCACGTGAACGGTATGCATCTTCATCAAAGATGAATGCAGGTGTTCCAAATTCTTTAGCTAAGTGGGCAACAGAAATTCCAGATAAGTGAAGTGCTCCACCGTCGAAGGAAACGTTCTTTGACCACATAGTCACATCCTCTCAGGTGCACTGACTCCGAGGAGCGCTAATCCATTTGCTAAAACCTGCCTAGTGGCGGCGCACAATGCTGCACGCGCGTGATGCACATCCGAAATCGGTTCATCGCCAAGTGGCAGCACGCGACAATCTGCATAGAAGCCGTGATACACGCCCGCCAACTCTTCGAGATAGCGCGCAATTCGATGAGGCTGGCGCAATTGCGCGGCCGTTGTCACGATGCGTGGATACTCGGCAAGTGCGCCAAGCAATTCATTTTCCCGATCATGGGTGAGTTCGCCTGAATTAAATTTTTCAAGAGTTGCCGAGATACCAAGATCGCTGGCATTGCGCAGCACCGCAGCGATTCGAGCATGTGCGTATTGCACGTAATACACAGGATTGTCATTGGTGTTCTTCTTGAGAATATCCAAATCCATCACCATGGGTGTATCAACCGGATAACGAATTAATGTGTAGCGAGCAGCATCTACTCCAACTTTCTCAACAAGTTCTTCAAGAGTGATGATGGTTCCAGCGCGCTTAGATAATTTAAGTTCTTCGCCACCTTCCATGATTTTTACAAGTTGGCCAATCAAAATTTCGATGTTGTAGTCAGGGTTATCTCCTGCACATGCAGCCGTTGCCTTGAGCCGCTGTACATACCCATGATGATCAGCGCCCAGCATGTAGATGCAGATATCAAAGCCACGTTCGCGCTTATTAATGTAATAAGCGGTATCTGAGGCAAAGTAGGTGAGATCCCCGCCCTCTTTGATGATGACGCGATCTTTATCATCTCCAAAATCAGTGGTGCGAAGCCAGACTGCGCCATCTTCTTCAAAGACATGTCCTTGCGAGCGCAACTTTTCTAGCGCATGGTCAACTGCATTCGATTCGTGAAGCGAACGCTCTGAGAACCACACATCAAATGATGTATGAAAATCTTTTAACACATGCTGTTGCTGCGCTAATTGCACTTGGTACGCCGCTTCGCGGAATTCGATTGTTGAGGAAATCCCCGGATTCTTTGCAACGACTTCTTTCGCCAATTCAGCAATGTATTCACCTTGGTAGCCATCTTCGGGAATTGGCTTGCCTTGCGCTGCTGCTTGCACCGATTCACCAAAGAGATCCATCTGTCGACCGCGGTCATTGATATAAAACTCTCGAGTTACTGAAGCCCCTGCCGCACTCAGTACCCGACCAAGTGCATCGCCAACTGCTGCCCATCTGGTGTGCCCTAAATGCAGCGGACCTGTTGGGTTGGCGCTAATAAATTCGAGGTTAACCGAGATTCCAGCGAGCGCCGTGCTTTCTCCGTAACGAGCTCCACTGTCAAGAATTACTTTGACCAACTCTGCTTGCGCACTGCGATCAACTGTGATGTTGATAAAACCGGGGCCTGCAATATCTACTGCAGAGATGCCGCCAATCGTGGCGATTTCTTTCTGCAAGAGAGTTGCAATGTCGCGCGGATTCTTTCCGGCAACTTTCGCTAATTGCAAAGCGATGGATGTGGCGTAATCGCCATGATCGCGATTCTTGGGACGCTCTAGATGAATAGAGTCGGGAATAGCAGAGGCAACCTCGCCATCAAACTCTGCAGCAATGGCTCGGACAACTGCGGCATGAACCTGCGCTGCGAGTGAATCTGCGAATGAGCCTTGCATTAGCCAAGGTTATCGTCAGCGGGAAAGCAAGTGAGTTTGTGAGATACACATATTTACCTCTAACCTTGCCCTCGCCGCGGGAGTGGTGAAATGGCAGACACGCAAGTCTTAGGAACTTGTGCTTCGGCGTGCGGGTTCAAGTCCCGCCTCCCGCACTTTTAGTGCAAATCATTGGTGCAAATCAGTTGCACGTACAAACTTTTCTTGATTTCTCTTATTAAATCTCTCTCAGTACGATTTCGCCGTTCACGAGTTCTACGTACTAGCCCCGGCTTAGTAGACGGCAACCCTCCAACGCGGTGGGGTGCTCCGGGTGACGAACAGGTCAGTTATCTGGCAAGCGCGAATTAAAAAAATCTCGCTCACCAGTTTCTGACACCTACTGCGATGAGAAGAGAGAAAATTAATGTCTAACAACTGGTCATTTGAAACCTTGCAAATTCATGCAGGGCAAACTGCAGATCCAACAACAGGTGCACGAGCACTTCCGCTTTATCAAACAACTGCCTATCAATTCCGCGATACAACGCATGCTGCAAATCTCTTTGGTTTAGCAGAGCTTGGCAATATCTACACCCGCATCATGAATCCAACTCAAGATGCAGTGGAACAGAGATTGGCAGCTCTTGAAGGTGGCGTTGCTGCACTTCTTGTTGCATCAGGATCTGCTGCAACTTCCTATGCAATTTTAAATGTCGCCGAAGCAGGTGACCACATTGTTTCAAGCCCAAGTCTTTACGGTGGCACCTACAACTTGTTCCATTACACCTTGCCTAAATTTGGAGTTGAAGTCACATTCGTTGATGATCCAAGTAATCCAGAGTCTTGGAAGAAAGCTGTCAAGCCAAATACCAAGGCGCTCTTCGGCGAGACTATTGCTAATCCAAAGAATGAAATTTTGGATATTAAAGCAATTGCAGATGTTGCACACTCTGTTGGCGTTCCACTGATTGTCGATAACACTGTTGCTACGCCATATTTAATTAAGCCAATCGATTTTGGTGCAGATGTCGTTGTCCACTCTGCAACCAAGTTCTTATCTGGCCATGGAAATGCAGTAGTTGGCGCCATCATTGATGCTGGAAAATTTGATTACGCCAAGCACCAAGATCGCTTCCCTGGATTTAACCAACCAGATCCGAGCTATCACGGTCTTGTCTACGCGCAGGCTCTGGGAGTGGGTTCGGCATTTGGTGCAAACCTCTCGTACATTTTCAAGATTCGCTTGCAGTTGCTCCGTGATGTCGGAGCTGCGGTGTCACCATTTAATGCCTGGTTACTTGCGCAAGGCCTTGAGACGTTATCGCTTCGCATTGAGCGACATGTAGAGAACGCCAAAGCAGTTGCTACCTGGTTAGAGGCGCACCCTGATGTCGAGAAAGTAAATTATGCGGCGCTGAAATCATCTCCATGGCATGCACTTGCAACGAAGTACGCTCCTAAGGGTCCAGGTGCAGTGCTCTCCTTTGAATTAAAGGGCGGCGTAGAAGCTGGCCGTAAATTCGTAGAGTCACTCCAACTCTTTAGCCATGTTGCCAACATTGGTGACGTGCGCTCTCTGGTGATTCATCCTGCAACAACTACCCATTCTCAACTCACTGCCGCAGAGCAGTTGGAAGCAGGAGTTACTCCAGGGTTGGTGCGTTTAAGCCTTGGACTTGAAAATATCAATGACATCAAGGCAGACCTTGAAGTCGGATTCAAGGCAGCGAAGGGTTAATTAATGTGATTAATTGATGAAGCCGTAAATCACAAGAAGGCCGCCGACAGTAATTACGATTGCTGAGGCGGCTTTTTTGTGCAATAAATTTTTTCCTGCATCAAAGAATGTGGTCAGTAAGAGCAACGCTCCTGGAATGATCAGCGCCAAGCTGTGAGCAAGAATCGCATCCTTACCAGTTTGATATCGCAAATTAATAAGGCCCAGTGCGAGCAATAAATACCCGCCCATTCGAAAATTGTTAATGCGCTGCATATTCATAATTGGAAGTGTAAAGCAGAAGGGCGCCGGTTTCCCGACGCCCTTCCTTACTGTCCTTGATTAGTGGTCAGCTGGCATTCCTTCAGCATGTGACTTCATGCGTGCGATCTTAAGAATTGTTAGACCGAATACGCACTTAGCGAGGATGTCAGCGATGGTGTAACCAACCTGGACTCCTACGAATGCTGATGAGTTCTGCTCACCTAGGTTAAGGATGTATGAAATTGGGTATACGCCCCATGTTGCGATAAGGAGAAGACGCAAACGTCCTACAGTCTCTGCAACACCAGCTGGCTGGCGCTCGAGTGACTTTCCTAGTTCTACGAAGAGAACATAAAGGATGTAGAGGAATGGGATGGTTGAAAGAACGCCCCAAAGGATCGCGGTGTTCTTATCGTTTGAAATTTCACCTGGGTATCCAAGTGCAATCATCGCAGCGGCAGCTGGAACAAGGCGAGTAATAAGTGACTTCGCCATTTCCTTTGCAAGTGCAAGTACTGCAATTACTTCTACGAGTAGAAGTGGCACAGTAAGCAACCAGTCAACGTAGCGATATGCCTCGTTGAATGAGCCCTGCTCGCCTGAGATGTTTACTGCCATACCTTCTGATGCTTCACCGAAAGAATTGAAAATTCTCCAGTAGTGGTAGCCAGCAATAAATGTAACCATTGATGACATAACGAGAGCATTGCGGTACTTAGGTAGAACTCGTGACTGTGAAACAAGTGTGTACACAGTGCATGCGAGCATTGAAACTAAGCCGAATGAAAATACGTTATAAACGAGGTTCCATTCTGAGCTGTTCAGTGTTACTGACATGTATTAAGCCTCCGTGAGTGCTTTTCTGGTTGGACCGGGTGGCCCACCAGTTCAAAAACCGATGGAGTCCTCGAGGCGCTCCAGTGATTTCCGACAGACCTAGTGTGAACCTCATGCAAGTGATTTGCACCCCTAAAGGGGGGTTAAATTCAAATTATTTTTACTACCTGAGCGTAAATTTATGGCGAATTCGGACATTTAACGGCCATCGCTATCCTCGCTCCATGCGGCAGGAGCTTAAGGACCTTAGGGCATTTCCTGGCTTCTACCCACTCGCTGCCTCGCGCTTCATCTCCAATGTAGGTAACGGAATCTCTCCGATTGCACTCGCCTATGGAGTTCTCAGTTTGCCGGGATCAAGTGGTGGCGACCTTTCTATCGTGATGGCTGCGCGATTTTTTCCACTGATTGCTTTCATGCTCTTTGGTGGAGTACTCGCTGATCGCTTCAGGCGCAACCGTCTCGTCGGTGGAAGCGATGTGATCGGAAGTTTTCTCGCCATGACAAGCGCTATCTCACTCATTGCTGGATTTTCTAGCGTCTGGTTATTGGCGCTCATGGGTGGACTCTTCGGGATTTTGAATGCAATTTGGTGGCCCGCTATGTCAGGCGTTCTCCCTGAAATTGTCCCTAAGGAAGAACTTCAAAAAGGAAATGCAGTAATTGGGTTAGTGACCAATATCGGTTACATCGTCGGCACCCTTACTGGTGGAGTCATCGTCGCTACCTACGGCGCAGGGTGGGGATTGCTCGCAGATGCGCTCTCGTTCTTTATCGCCGGCGTGATTGTGTGGAACCTTCCGATACTTGGAAAAATTAAAGAGAAAAGCCCAGGCATCGCACATGATCTGCGCGTTGGTTGGAAAGAATTTACATCGAGGTCTTGGGTTATCGCACTTGTGATCTCCTTTTCTCTTATCAATATGAATTTTGAATCGCTGCTCTCGGTGCTTGGTCCGCTCAACTTCAATGATTCCCAAACAGGGCCAAAACATTGGTCCTATAACTTGGCGGGACTTTCGCTTGGAATGTTGGTTGGTGGACTCTGGATTCTCAAGGTGAAACTAAAAAGACCGCTCTTTATTTCGATGATTCTTATCGCGCTCTCAGGGATTTGGGACCTTGCGCTCGCCTTAGATTTTCCGATTTATACCGCAGTCATTGCAGCATTCTTTGCTGGAATCAGTACTGAGATTTTCATCGTTACTTGGTACACATCACTTCAACACCATGTTCCAGAAGAATCTTATTCAAGAGTTGCTTCCTATGACACATTGGGTTCTTTTGGAATTGCTCCTATCGGGATTGTGATTGCTGGTCCACTAGCTATGCACTTTGGCGTGAATACGATTCTGCTCTTCACTGGTATCTCTACTCTGTTAGCTGCGAGCGCCGCGCTGCTTGTGCGATCTGTACGCAACCTCACCAACGACTAGGCTCACAACATGAGCGCCGAGGAGACCACGCCTCCGCCCAAGTTACGTGGCTGGTTTCATTTGGGTGCAACGCCTGTCGTCATCATTGCATCTCTCATACTATTTATTTTAAGTCGCGAATCTTTTAAATTTGCAGTCGCACTCTATTCAATTACTGCAATTATGCTCTTTAGCGTCTCTGCGATTTATCACCGAGTTCCATGGGTTGCAGCCAAGAAAAAAATGTGGCGACGTTGGGATCACGCAAACATCAACCTTCTCATTGCAGGTTCATACACTCCATTTGCAGTTGCCCTTCTTGAGAGCCGCGATCGAAATATTTTGTTAAGCGTTGTCTGGATTGGTGCGCTCTTTGGCGTAGCACTTCGAGTCTTCTGGGTAACCGCTCCACGGTGGTTATATGTTGCCAATTATTTGATTCTTGGTTGGGTTGCAGTTATCTACACACCACAACTCTATGAAAAGGGTGGATTAATGGTGTTACTACCAATTTTGATTGGTGGACTTCTCTATTCCGTTGGCGCAATTTTCTATGCGCTCAAACGCCCTGGCAGAAATGCAAAGTACTTCGGATTCCATGAGCTCTTCCATATCTTTGTGTTGGCCGCATGGATTTCACAATATTTAGCGGTCTCATTCGCCATTTACCGAAACTAGCCACATGCCCTAATCTTGCCCCCATGGCAGATAAGAAATTCCGCAGTTGGGTGGGTTTTCGCGAGGAAGAAGAGCGCGCACCCATCGCTAATCCGGTTGACCGCATCCGTGAATTAGAGAACCAACTCGCCGATCTGCGTGCTCGTCGCGACATCACTGGATTAAGTCGCGAAGAGTTTGAAATTCTCGCAACTGAAACCGCCATGGCGATGATCAAGTCAGCCCAAGCTCGCGAAGCAAAGGCAACGTCGGCATCTGATCGCCTCGTCAATGAAGCAAATCGAGCTGCAAAAGATACGCTCGAGAGCGCAGAAAATAAGGCTCGCAGTATTTTGGCAGGTGCCGAATCTCGCGGACGTAAATACATTTCAACGGCAGAAGCTGAAGCAGCTGAAATTGTGCGCGATGCAACTCGCGAAGCAAGTGCAATTGCAGATGCCAAGGTTGCAGAGGCTGACACCATTGTTGAAACTCGAAAGCGCGAAGCAAGTGCGCTGACTACAGCAGCACGGCGTGAGGCTGAACGAGTTGTCTCCGAAGCGGCAGAAAGTGTGAACGATTACCGAGCCTGGCTTGCCGACATCATCGTTGAATCAGAACGACTGTATCGCAGCCAAGTTGCAGCACTTGCAGCTGCCGAAACCACAATTGCGCAAACAAAAGAAAAACTAGATTCTTCATTTGCTCGTCTATCTCGCATGCAATCTCACGTTGATAATTCGCTGAATGAAGATGGAACAGTAAAGAAATCTGCTCCCATCAAAATTGAAAGTAGGCGCACTCGTGCAGCAATTGCGGCTCCCAAAAAATCAAAATCTGGGAAAGCTAAAAAGTCAGTTAAAAAACCAGCAAAAAAACCAGCAAAGCGTAAGTAACAAAGCGTAAAAATCTTATGACTGCCAAGAGCGGCATCCGTTACATACCCGCTATCGATGGGTTGCGCGCGCTTGCTGTCATTGCTGTCATGTTTTACCACCTGGGATTCTCGTGGATCCCAGGTGGATTTCTTGGAGTAGACCTCTTCTTTGTGATCTCTGGTTATGTGATTACCCGCTTATTGCTTGATTCCATCGCCGAAAGTGGTGGTTTAAATCTGCGTGGCTTTTATGTAGCGCGTGCTCGTCGTCTTCTTCCGGCGCTCATTTTCATGTTTACAACGACAACGATCGCGATCGGAATTTGGGCTCCAGACACCATCAAACGCTTACTTGGCGATGCTCCTTTTTCATTGACTGGGACTATGAATTGGTGGTTAGTCGAGCGCCATCAGGATTACTTCGAAAGCATTGGTCGCCCGCCACTTCTGCAGCACACCTGGTCTCTCGCAGTTGAGGCCCAGTTTTATTTGATCTGGCCACTTGTTCTCTACTTCATTCTTAAAAAGTTTGGGCAATCAAAAATCCCATTTGCTGCGCTCACAATTGCAGCAGCTTCTGGTATCACATTGCTCTTTGTCTCTTTTTCATTGGATGCAGCTAATGCTTCCAAAGTAAGCCACGTCTACTTCGGAACTGATACACATAGCATCGGACTCTTTTTAGGTGCAGCACTTGCAGTGAGTTGGATTCCGCAGAATTTTCATACAAATGTCTCGAATAAGGCGCAGAATTTTATTGATGGGGTTGGCATCTTTGGATTTGTTGGAATTCTCGCCACATTTTTACTGATTGATGAGACTCAACCAACGCTCTATAAAATTGCTTTTCCACTCGCTGGAATTTTTGGTTCTGCCATCATTATGTCAATTGTTCATCCAGCATCTCGCTTTGCTCCCATCCTAGAGAACAAAGTTTTGCTCTGGATCGGAGAAAGGTCATATGCAATTTATCTTTGGCACTGGGTAATTTTTCAAGTAACTCGGCCATCGCTAGATCTTGCTGGACAAACCTGGGCGCTCTACTCACTGCGCATCCTTATTGTCTTTGCACTTGCTGACATTTCGTTGCGCTTTATCGAACTTCCAGTTCGACGAGGAGTTATTACATACTGGTGGAAAGGACGAAAATATCGCACTAAGAGAGAGCGAAATTCTCAAACATATCTCTTTGCATTCGTCACCAGTTTTGTATTTCTGTTGGCAGCCTGGGTAAGCGTGCGCGCTTTGATTATTGCGGAGCAGGCACAAATGGAATTAAAGGAATCTCTCACAGCAGTGCAGAGCGCTAATGCCCAATCCACTCCCGATGGAGTGTGGCTGACAGGCGACTCCGTCATTCTCGGAATCAGAGCCGCGCTTGAGCAAAATCGCCCTCTCTCTGTAGTCAATGCGAGAATCGGACGACAGGCGCCTGAACTTTTAAGCGTAATCCAGCACGATAAAGCACAGGCAGAACAGGCGCCCATTGTCTTCAATCTTGGCAATAACAATGCGCTCACACGAACGCAAGTAGAAGAAATATTTAGAGAAGTGAAAGATCAACCAGAAATTGTGGTGGTCAATACTGCAGTTCCACGCCCTTGGCGCGAAGCAAATAATAAACTCATAAGCGAAGTTGCATCCCAATATCCTAAAGTTCGAATTGTTGACTGGAATTCCATTTCACAGGGACATCCCGAATATTTTGCTCCAGATGGAGTCCATTTGGTACCTACTGGAGTCAACGTGTATGTCTCAGCGATATTAGAAAAGTTGCGCTCCAATTAAAAAACCCCGCCAATTACGGCGGGGTTTTTTAGATTCTTATTTTTGATTTTTATTCAAACTGTCCGGCGAAACCAAATGCTTTGGCAACTCCGTATGTTCCGTCGGCATAGACTGCACTGACACGGAATGACGTTGAACCATCTGCCGATGTCTTAGCAAACTCGGCAGAGTTTGTTGTTGCTGAAACTTCAGAGACAACTTTCCACTCGCCCATATTGGAACGAGTTTCAACGACATAACCTGAAACTTCTCCAGCTGGCGCCTTCCAGGTAATCACCATGACTTCCTTAGAAGAATCTTTCCAATTTCCAATGAAACGAGTTGGCGCTTCGCCAGTTGCTGCTGCTGGATCAATCTTTGATGGTGCAGGTGCAGCTGATTCTGCAGGTGCAGCTGATTCTGATGCAGCGGGTGCTGCAGATTGAGAAGCAGCGGGTGCTGCAGCATCATCTGATTTATCTCCAGAGTTAGAGATCACAATCGCTGCAAGTACGACAACTGCAACGAGTACTCCGAAGAGAACTTTTCCTGAACCACCTGAACGTGGCGCTGCACTTGGCTTTGGCGCTGCACTTGGCTTTGGCGCTGCAGGTGCAGGAGTAGTTGAAACATTTACGGGAGCAGAAGGACGTGTTGCTGTGACACGCGATGGCGCAGCCTTTCGAGTAGTCACTTTCTTAGCTGTTGACTTCTTGGCTGTTGACTTCTTGGCTGCAGATTTTTTGACTGCACTCTTCTTAGCGCTGGATTTTTTAGCGGTTGATTTCTTAGCAGCGGTTTTCTTTGCCGGAGATTTCTTCACGGCCTTCTTTGCTGCACTCTTCTTCTTTACTGCCACGGGATATCTCCTTGAGTATTTGGAAAACTAGGGGTTGAGCGATATGGGAAAAGTTTATCTCACTGAAGAGAGAGCGCTCATCACATGAGGGGCCATGGCACGGAGCGCTTTTCCGCGATGGCTAATTGCATCCTTTTCAGCTGCGCTCATTTGAGCGCTGGAGATTGAATATCCCTCCGGGCGAAAAATTGGATCATAGCCAAATCCTTCTCCACCAATAGGTGCACGCAAAATCCAGCCATCGAATCTTGCTTCTTCAAAGCGGCTGCGTCCATCAGGAAGATAGAGCGCTGCAACACATGTGAAATGTGCACTGCGATTCTCATCCGCGACATCGCGAAGTTGTTCCAACACTTTTTGATTGTTCGCTGCATCATCACCATGTTTGCCGGCCCATCGTGCTGAAAAAATCCCAGGATCTCCGCCCAACGCGTCAATACACAAACCGCTGTCATCTGCAATTGCTGGTATTCCAGTTGCTAACGCCATTTCGCGCGCTTTCTTCATCGCATTTTCAACAAAAGTTTTCCCGTCTTCCACTACATCATGCGTATCTGGAAAAGCATCCAGTCCCAATAACTCAATTTCACCTGGAGCCTGCGCCTCCAAAATACGGCGAAATTCCTCAATTTTGCCAAGATTGCGAGTTGCAAGAAGTAATTGATGAGGCATCAGGATTGCGAAAGCGCTGCTTTTTGAAGCGAAGTAAGTTCTGCACACCCGGCAACCGCTAAATCCAAAAGTGAATCAAGAAGTGCACGATCAAAAGGTTTTCCTTCAGCAGTTCCTTGTACTTCAATAAATTTTCCATCGCCTGAACAGACCACATTCATATCTGTTTCAGCGCGCACATCTTCTTCGTAGCAAAGATCAAGCATGGGAGTCCCATCAATAATCCCCACACTAATTGCTGCAACCGAATCAGTCAGTGGTTGTGCATCTTTTTTGATATGCCCTTGCGCTATTGCCCAGGTAATTGCATCGGCAAGTGCAACATAAGCACCCGTGATTGCCGCTGTGCGGGTTCCACCATCTGCTTGCAACACATCACAATCAATTACAATGGTGTTTTCACCAAGTGCTTTGGTATCAACTATTCCGCGTAGTGATCTTCCGACTAAACGAGAAATCTCTTGTGTGCGGCCGCCTAACTTTCCTTTCACACTTTCACGGTCAGATCTTGTGTGGGTAGCGCGTGGCAACATGGCGTATTCAGAAGTAACCCAACCTTTTCCAGAATCTTTTAACCAACGAGGAACTCCTGGAGTAAAAGATGCAACACAAAGGACGCGGGTATTGCCAAATTCAATCAAAACTGAACCTTCGGCATTCTGTAACCAACCACGAGTGATTTTGATACTTCGTAATTGATTGACATTTCTTCCATCATTGCGTGCCATTGATGCGCTCCTATAACTCTTGATGTTTCACGGCTGTGACTTCTGGACCCAAAAATCTGCGAGCTAAAGTTTCAAATGCTTGCGCATCTCCGGTAGCCAAAAATGAATGTGTGGCAGAGGTATTTGATACCTGACGCAGTAATGAATTCTCTACGAGAGTCCGATATAGATCTTTTGCGGTCTCTTCTGCGCTAGAAACCAATGAGACTCCCTCGCCCATCACATACGAAATAACACCAGTCAACAATGGGTAGTGGGTACATCCCAAAACTAAGGTGTCGATTTCTGCATCAATCATGGGTTGTAGATACTCGCGTGCCACACGTGTAATTTCAGGGCCAGATGTTTCACCGCGTTCGACAAACTCAACAAATAAAGGGCATGCTACAGAGTGAATAGATAGTTGTGGTGCTGCTGCAAAAGCATCGAGATATGCCTTTGAATCAATAGTTGCACGTGTTCCGATGACGCCCACTTTTCCAGTGCGGGTAGCTGCAACTGCGCGACGTACTGCAGGTTGTATCACTTCAATGACTGGAATCGAATATCTTTCGCGGGCATCGCGCAACATCGCAGCACTTGCCGTGTTGCATGCAATTACCAAAGCCTTCACACCTTGATTCACTAAAAAATCGAGCGTTTCTAAAGCAAAGTCGCGCACTTCAGCGAGCGATCGTGGACCATAGGGACCCCGAGCGGTATCGCCAATATAAATAGTGGATTCGTTGGGAAGTTGATCAAGAATTGCACGCGCTACCGTTAAACCACCAACACCTGAATCGAAGATACCGATCGGCGCGTTGCTCATAGCGCACAGTCTAACTGGGGGTTAAGCCCGCTTTATGCCCACTTTATGCCCATAATGTGCCGTCGAGTCCTTCCGTAGCAGCATCACTTTCACTGCCATATACGCCAGTAGATAAGTATTTCCAGCCCGCATCACAGACAATAAATGCAATATCTGCATCTTTTCCTGCCGCGATTGCTTCTTTACCCATTGCAATTGCTGCATGCAAAATTGCACCCGTTGAGATTCCCGCAAAGATTCCTTCTACTTCAAGGAGTTGGCGCACCCGCTTTACTGAGTCCTCGGCACCCACAGAAAAACGTCGTGTTAATACAGATGCATCGTAAAGTTCTGGAACAAATCCTTCATCAATATTGCGAAGTCCATAAACGAGTTCTCCATAGCGAGGTTCAGCAGCAATAATCTGAATATCTGGATTCTGCTCACGCAGATAACGACCAGCACCCATCAGAGTTCCGGTAGTGCCAAGCCCAGCAACAAAATGTGTCACAGTTGGTAGATCACGAAATATTTCTGGACCAGTTCCACGGTAATGCGCTTCTGTATTTGCCGGATTTCCATATTGATAAAGAAAAACGTAGTGAGGATTCTGGGCAGCTAATTCCTTAGCAACTCGTACGGCTTCATTAGATCCACCGGCGGCGGGTGAGGAAATAATCTCTGCGCCCCACATCTCTAATAGTTGACGTCTTTCCGGGCTGGTGTTTTCTGGCATGACACAAATAAGTTTGTACCCGCGCACTTTTGCTGCCATCGCAAGTGAAATTCCAGTATTGCCACTTGTGGGCTCAAGAATTGTGGCGCCAGGTTTTAAGAGACCATCTCGCTCTGCAGCATCAATCATTGAAATGGCAGTGCGATCTTTGATTGAACCGGTGGGGTTGCGATCTTCCATCTTTGCCCAAAGACGAACATTGGGTGCAGGAGAAAGTCGAGGTAATCCGATAAGAGGTGTGTTACCTACCGATGTTTCAAGCGAGTCGTAGCGCGCCAAAATTATCCACCGGCAACAGCAGGCAGAATCGTGACTGAATCTCCAGCTTTAACCGGTGCTTCTAATCCGCCCAAGAAACGAACATCTTCATCATTAATGTAGACATTGATAAAGCGCCGGAGTGAACCATTTTCAAGAAGTCGTTCGCCGATTCCTGCATATTGTGAATCTAAGTGAGAAATAACTGCAGAAAGAGTTGCTCCTTCGGCGCTTACAGTCTTTTGATCTTTGGTGTAAGGGCGAAGGATTGTTGGGATACGTACTTCAATGCTCATGGGGCTATTATCGCGAAAAAAGCTGCTTATCTCTAATTGAGAAGATGAGCGAGAAATTAATCCGTGATATCGACTGACTCTTCTGTGACGACGCCATCAATGATGCGATAAGAGCGAAATTCAGTCGCAGGTGCAATCTCTTTGCGAGTAGAGACCAATACATAGTGCGCGCCTGGCTCGCCAGCGTATGCGATGTCGGTGCGCGATGGATATGCCTCCGTTTCAGTATGAGAATGATAAATGACCACGATTTCTTCATCCCGGTCATCTACTTCTCGATAGAGCGCGAGCAAATCTTTAGGGTCAAATTCATAAAAAGTAGGTGAGTGTGCTGCATTAGCCATCGGTTTTAATCGAATTGGTGAATCAGATCCAACTGGGCCAAGGATGACGCCACAACATTCGTCGGGATATTCAGCGCGCGATTGCTCGAGAATTGCATTCACAATCGCTCGCGAAATTGTTAATGACATGCGCGCATCGTACAGGAGTTACGAGTTACCTAATTCTGATTCTTCATCTTCGTCGGAATCATCAATGAGCGCTTGAAGAAGCGTCTCTTGCAACCAACCAAGCCAGGTATAGACGGCATACACACCTCGTAGTGGATCATCAGGTGCAAGTAGTTCCAAATCTTCTTGCGAATTGTTCTCAACTTTCAAGCGCACTCCAAGAGCCAATCGAATATCGTTAATTGCACCAAGCCACGCATTAGCGTTGTCATGATCTAAATCAACGATGCCATCTTCCGCTGATTTCAAGTGAATTCGCATTGAGATCGCATGTGCTTGCTTCTTCTGTCGTAAATTTGATTCGGTATAACGTCTAAATTCAGAGGCATCTACCGCATCTGCATATGCATTGGGCAGGAGTCGATGGAGCACCTCATCTTCAGGCGGCGAATCGTGTGTTGTAATTCCAACCATGGCAGCTAGTGGATCTTCATTTCCGATATCTGTACGTTCTGCCAACAATTCAATGATTTGTTCGCAGAGGTTGAGAAGTACTTCCTTTTCGCTCTCTGCAAATGTTGCTACATAGGAATGATCGCCATGGCGCTTAAAACCTTCAGTTGCGCTCACAACTGATCACCGCGCTGCAAAGTTGCCCAGAGTCCATACTCATGCAGGCGCGCCACATCATGTTCCATCTCTTCGCGACTTCCTGTTGAGACAACTGCTTTGCCCTCATTGTGGACTTGCAGCATCAATTCGGTAGCGCGCGCCTTGGAATATCCAAAAAGTTCCATAAATACATAAACAACATATGTTTGTAGATTTACTGGGTCATCCCAAACAATGGTGACCCACGGAGTATCTCCTGAAAAGATTGCACGA
>Ga0214919_10004267_pt1 | contig 20978 bp, 22 predicted proteins | sample LL1503_MetaG_FD_177994 | JGI IMG/M metagenome (GOLD analysis project Ga0214919, IMG submission 177994) | Freshwater microbial communities from Lake Lanier, Atlanta, Georgia, United States - LL-1503 | ecosystem: Environmental > Aquatic > Freshwater > Lake | place: USA: Georgia | collected... | reverse complement strand
TAAACATATTTGGTAGGTTGCATGTCTATAACACCTTCAGATACATAAGATTGATTGTTTATATAAACACCATTTCTAAATCCAAGTAGCCAACCAAATTTTAAGGGCAACGGAGTACTATCATCAAACGTTCCAGCACCGTTTGCTTGAAAATCAAGAGAAATGTCTAGTTCTGACCCAGTATAAGTAGAATTAATTCCTACAATTGTTTTATTGTTACCACCACCATTATCTTTATTAATGGTAAATAGCACGTATTGAAAATCACCGCCTAAATTTGTTAACAAGTCATTAATTACATTTATAATTCCTTCTGATGTATAATTACCGTTTGGAATAAAAAGAGTCTCAGAAATGTTATTCACCGTTATTTTAAAGAAATTATTCTCAAATTCTTTTAAAACATTACAAAAAGTAAGTGGTAATTCAATAGCAGTCAACTGCATAGTCATGACGTTATTAATTTGTAAAGGGCAAATCATATTAAAAAAAGTAGGTGCAGTACCAAAATAATTTTCACGAAATCTGGTGTCTATATTTAAATTAATTCGGTTTACTTTTTTTTTCAAAGGATTTATAATTCCAGGAAAAAATTCACTCGGATAGCTACTTAAATAAGGTTTTTCTTTTCTTACTTGAACCATATGGTCATTTTCTTGTTCTATTTTAATAGGTTTCAAATCATAAGATGTGTTGTATATTTCATTCACATTTTGTATAAACTTTTGTTGCTCATAACCGGGTCCAGCTCCGCTGCCTGCTTTAGAATGGTCTTCTAGTATAATATTTTTGGCAGATGATAAAAATTGAATCGTTTTCATTCTGATTGTTTCTGAAATCTCTTTATCATTCAAAATGTTTTCTCTCATTTTTGTTTCTTTTATTTCTACAATCGCTCTGTCATAATTGACGGGTAATTCAAACATTCTGATTAATTCGTGTTTTTGGTAATTTTGGATATTCAAATCAAAACTCATGTATATATAAATCAAATAATATTTAATATTTGATTTCTTTTATCTTTTTATCTTTTTATCTTTTTATCTTTTTATCTTTTTAAAAAAAATGATTTCATTCTATGCTTGTTTATAATATTATATATATCATGCAAACAAGGTCAAAATCAAAAACAAACGATTTATCGTATCAAAAAGAGTTAAACCCTGTATTAAAAAAATACAATTCTCATGAACGGGATAAGAATATTACTTTTGTAGAAGAAGGACATAAATATGTGATTCAAAACGACCCCCACAGCCAATATACATCTGTCACTACTTGGAATCATAGTCATTTTCCACATTTTGATGCAGATATTATTATTAAAAAAATGTTTAGAGGAAAAAATTGGAAAGAAGGTCATAAATACTGGGGATTAACGATAGAAGAAATCAAGCAACTTTGGAACAACAACAAAGATAATGCCTGTTTTCTAGGAACGAATCTGCACTTTCGGATTGAATGTTTTATGAACAATCCATGTATTGCGTTTCCTTATACACACAAAGAATTATATGACCATTTATGTAACTTTGTAGAAACAGAAGAATCAGAAGAAACAAAAGAACCAATAGAAAGCAAAGAATGGAATTATTTCATTCAGTATTTGAAAGATACTCCTCATTTAAAACCTTACCGAACCGAATGGTCTATTTATCATGAAGAGCTGAAATTATCAGGAACGATAGATATGGTATATGAAAATCCAGACCAGACCCTATCTATTTATGATTGGAAACGTTCAAAGGAAATTACTCGAGTAAATAATTACAATACATTTGCGATGACTCCTTCTATAAGTCATTTATTTGATTCCAATTTTTGGCATTATGCACTTCAATTAAATATTTATAAAGCGATATTAGAAGAAAAATACAATAAAATAGTAAAGAATTTATATTTAGTCCGATTACATCCAGAAGAGGACACTTATGAGTTAATAAATATTCCTCATTTAAAAAAAGAAATCCAAGATTTATTTGCAGAAAGGCTAGAGAAATTATCAATTAGTAAAAATGCTTAAAAATAATAAAACATACAATTGTATCTGCATATGATAAGTACTGAAAGTATTAATGAGATAAATATATTATTTTTGTATTTATGTATGTTTTTTTCGTTTGGTTTTTTCTTTCGGAATGAGGCTTACATGAAATATTTTTCTAAGCTAATAGAAAAAACCATTTATAATCATTTATACATTAGCGAATACGTTAGCGATAGCGATAGTGACAGCGATAGTGACAGCAATACAGATAGCGAGAGCGATGATAGTAATAATAAAAAGGTGGAAAAGATAGTAAAATATGAGGATAAATATTTAACAGATGTTAGTAAAATGACAACTGAATTAACAAAAGAAGAAGAAGAAACATATGAAATGATGATTGATACCTCTACAAAAGAAGAAGTCATAAATTGTATTTTAGGTAAGCGTCATAAGCGTTTAAATACCTGCTTTGTGATGGATATGACTCCTATAGGGAATGTAGTTATGTATTATAATACAGAAAAAGAAACATTCGAATACTATAGTGACCATACTGTTCCTTATCGTTTTTTGGAAACTGTTTGTAGAAAATACGTAATGACCTATAAATGTAAAGAATTATATATTGATATGCAAGAGCAGTTGAAAGAATATGAACAAAAATTGGAAGATAAAAAGGAAATAGAAAAGAAAGAAACAGAAAATGTAAAAAAAAATATTAAAAAAAATGTGTTTGCCAATTTTAAAAGTTATAACAAAGAAGCAGGAAGTGGAAGAGTGAATAACGCACCTTTTCCAAAAAATTATACTACAAATGTTCCAAATTCAAACACAGATGAGAAAAAAATAATTTTAAAAGAAAAATCAAATCATTATACATGTGTTGGAAGATTTTCTAATTTTAGTATTCTAAAAAAAATAGAAAAAAAGGATATGAACAAAAATTATTCTATGACATTTGCAGAGTTTAAAAAAAAAAATAGTAAATAAAATAAAAACTAAGTATAATATATGAATAAAAATAAAAAAAATAAAACAAAAAAGACAATATACGGCGGTGATGTAAATATACAAGCTCCCAGAAATCCAGCAAATGTAACACCTCCAGAAGATGGAGACAAAATTTTACAACAAATAAAACAAGATAGAGAAAATAAAAGTCAAAGTAATAATTCTGCAAGTTCAGCTGCGGCTACTGCAGCAGCTACAGGATTTATTGGAAATACGATTACACTTATAAAAGGTATTACTACAAATGGGATTAAAATAGCCGGAAAATTTGCGGGCGTTGATTTAGATAATCCAGAACAGGCTACTAAGGAATTTAATGAAGTAGTTTCAAATTCAGCAGTTATTGGCGCCGCTGCTTTAAAAGCGGCAGACCCTTTTATTCAACCGTTGGTGAATAAAACATTACAAGTAGCGGAAAAATCGGGTTCTAAAATTGCAGAATCAGGAGTAAAAATATTACTAAACACCGCAGAAGAAATACCTGGATTTGGAGTTATCCTAGGTACTGCGCGTTCTTTAAGTAATGCAGGTGAAGCCTTTACTGCTAGTACAGATGCCATCGCAGAAGTAACAACCGCTTATGCAGATGTTATGAACGCAACTGCGAAAAATATGAGTAAACAAGTTCAAGAAGCAAAACAAGTAGGCGGAAGAACTTTAAAATCCATAAGTGAATTTAATAGACCTGACGTTTATAACACTAAAAAAGGTGGAAAACGAAAAAGAATCACGTGTAAGAGAAAGAAACGTACATAAAATATTTTAATTATATATTGATTCGTGTATTTTTATTGTTTTGTATTCCATTCTTTAAACCCGTTGCTTTTATGTACATTAAAAGAAGAACCTAAATGATGATAAGCAATCAAATATGCTTTTTTTTGTTGTTCATTCATTTGTTGAATGTAATTTTGTATAAGAATTTGTTTGTCTTCCGATAATTTGAAGACAGATTCCGGAATAGGTATTTCTTTGTAATTAAACATTTGAATAATATAAAGAATAAAAATCATTATTATATCATTTTTTTTTATAATTAGTTATCTGTTTTTTATTGTCTGTTTTTTATTGTATATCTAATTGTTCGTATAAGAAAAAAAACAAATAATTTCTCTTTCATCGGATTGAAATTGTTCCTTATTCATCATTTTAGTCAATTGAGTATCAATAATGTATCCATTAGATAACAAAAAAGCGAATAAATCAGGTATTTCATCTACAGACATAAAAGAACCGCAACAGCCATCTCTGTATCCATATCCGTCACGTATGCTTCTTAGTGCAAGACCGCATAATTGTCTGCGATTACAAAAGGTGGAGTCTTTAAAAGAACTTAAAGGAGGAAATTCAGTTCTCCTAACAAAAGGCCTTAATGGTCCTTGAGGAATCAAATTAATAGTAACGATATTTCTATAACACTGTGAAAATCTGTCCAGAAAAGGTTGTTTATACAATACATATGTGTTTACTCTATTCATTATATATTTTAATAATAAAAATCATATAATAAAAATCATATAAAAATAGTTCAATTATTTAAACGTTACACGTTACTCATAACAACCCAATCCATAATACCGAATGGTGTTAATAAAGCAATATATTTAATTTTTTTATTTTTTGAATCAACTCCAATCATTTCATAAGGAACATAATATTCTTTAACAGGTTCTCCTTTTATTACTTGTAAAACAACTGTAGCTAATCCTGTATCTAAAGATAAGTAAAAAGATGCATCTTTTAATGTATTTGCCCATACTGTGCCAAATTGTGCATTATTGATAACATCATTATACGCAATCATTCCTAATGATTGTAGGTTATTTTTTTTAAATATAATAACATATTCTTCCAATTTCTTTTTAACATCATTTTTAGAAGGTAATGGCGGATGCTCAAAGGTGTTATCTAATATTTTTGTATTGTTTGAAAAGACAAAAAAATAGGTATTAGACTTAGTAAAAGATTTAACTAATTTTTTTTCTAAAACAGAATAGATAGAACCAACTACTTTTCCAACTTCTTCAAATAATTTATTGGCAGGAACTTCAATATCATATAAATAATCACATACATCAGGAACAATCGAATTAACAAAATCATTAATAAACTTTTTTGCTAATTCTGCTTTTTGAGCAGGAATTTTATTACTAAACAAAAGAAACAAAGCATCTGTGTTTTGCGCAATAATGTCTTTTTCGTAAGGGCACATGTATAATATTGTTTTACAATATTTTTTACAAAAAAAATACCTAACATCTTTTCTTAAACGCACAAATATAAAATATGTTTATCAGAAATAAATGTTAATAAATAAAAAAATTGAAATGAAATACTTATTAAAAAGGAAAAGTACCTAATAAAAATAAACATGACAGATTGTGAAAATTGTACAAATGAAACATATGAAACATATGTAAATATTTATAGATACAAGTTTACTGAGAATTTTATGAAGGAATTATATGACTTTTCTAAAATTCATCAATATGACGATAGACATACCTTTAAAGAAGCATGGAAGCGATGGACAGAAGAAAATGAACAATCTGTTTCGTACGAGATAAAAAGATTACAAGAAACTGGATATGATGGTGATATATTAGACAAAATGTTTAAAAGCGCTAGATATTATTTTCGGAAAAAAACAGACAGAGAGACAAAACCTAAAAGACGACAATACCTAGCAAAAAACAAAGAAATTTTACAGATGATGGATGAACATGTTCGAACTAATATTTATAAAGAAGATTATAAACCATCAGAAGGATTTTTGGATTTTTGCAAGAATAATAAAGAATTGATTGGGGAAGAAATACAAAAATTATTAGAGGCGGGAGTAGTAAAACAAGAAATTCAGAATAAAATAAAAAAAACGTATAAAAATAGATATTTTATGTGGATAACGAAATAAATATATCTTTTTGAAAAGAATAAATGATAAATACAAAAAATACCGATGCGACTAAAAAGGATAAAAAAGATAAAAAAGATATGAATTCACGTTTACAAATAGATGTAGACTTATTAGAGAAATACATTTTTCAAGAAAATAATGAAGAAGAAATGGAAACAATCCAAAATGAAAAAAGAGCAGAAAACCCAAAATCTATTTCTTTATACGATTTTTCATTTGTAAATGGCCTTTTAATAAGTAAAAAATTAAAAAGAATTCAATTTTACAGAGAAAGATACAATCTGATTGAAAACGCCGAGTTTATAAAAATACAGAATGAAAAAGAAAACACCGATATAAGAGAGAAATATGTTTTATACAAAAATAACACAGAAATGATTTCGTTTGTGTCATTTCTGTTTCATTTGCCTAATATTAAAGTATTTTTGCTTTATTTAATGGATTCTTATTCTTATTTGTTATACAGTTTGAAAATATTAGAAAGAGAGAAGATTTGTTTTTTCCATTTATCTACACAAAATATTGTTTTTTCTGATAATTATAATCCTATTTTACATGAGTTTCAAGGAAGTTTATTATTGGAAAAATGTTTATCAAGTGATTCTTATTCTTATATAACTGAAATAATAAATAATAGACAAAATTTTACTTACACACCATTAGAAGTAAGATTATTGTTTTTTATAATAAAAAATAAAAAGTATACAGTTACCAAATCAGAAATAGAAGATATATCTATTCATTATACGCGTTCACTTTCTGTTTTAGAATTTTTCTCTCCGAGAGAGAAAGAAATATATTATAACGAGTGTGTTTCTTTTCTAACTCCATACATAAACAAAGCAAAAACAGATATTATTCATGAGATACTGAATTTTATAAAAACATGGGATAATTTTAGTACAAGTCTGTTATATTTGCATATAGTACAACATGTCATTTGTTTTTTCTCTCCTTGTCAAGCAAGTGAATTTATAAAAGATTGGTGTATTTTATTGAAAGAAAATATTCATCCGAATCCGTTAAAGAGAGAAACATTAGAAAATACTCATATAAGATTTGAAACATTATATGAGAAGTATACTGATTGGAGTTTTATAAAAGAATGTTCAAGTTCAAATATAAATGAATTATATGACAAAATATTGCATTAGATGGATTTGTTTAAGGTGGTTAATTCTTTCTAGACTTTCTTCTTCGTTTACCTCCTAATTTTACAGAACAGTTACCTCCTTTTTTTGTTTTCTTTGTCGCACCAAAAGAACCCATTTCTCCCTTTCGCTTACTAGCATCTTTTAAGGCTTGTTTAAAACTATAACTTTTATTCTTACTTTTACCTTCCTGGAAAACTGTTTTCACAAACATATTCCAAGCTGTGGGCGGCATTATATATTTATATTAGATAAAAAAATTGATTATATTTTTTTATATTCAAACATTAAAACATTAAAACATTCTAAAAATGAAACAAACAACTGAATTTGTTTTTACTAGATATTTATACGAAAAGGAAGAGGTAAAATTAGCGTTGTTATTGTCTATCTTGAATAAAAATGATGACTCTTTATTTTGGGCATATGAGTTGTATTATTCTGGATTTAAAGATGAACTTACAGATTTCATTTGGACAATTTATTATCAATTTTATGCTCCTCTTAACCCATCATTTGAAACATTTTTATATAAAAAATGTAAAGAGTTGGAAGAACCTAAAACAATCGCTGTTATATGTAATAATTTTATGATTCGTTCATACAGCGCAGATGTTTTTATATTAAATCAAATTATTCATAGCAAAACAGATACAGTAGATACAAATGAAAAACTAGAAGATTTACTAAAATCCAAAGAATACGTTAAAATTGCCCATTTTATTTTGAAAGAGCTATCCGAAGATAAAATAAAAAATTGTTTTACTTCAGTATTGAATTACTTTACTTGTTTGCCTAAAAAAATAAATGTAACTTTGTTTATGAAACCATTATCTAACACGAGCAATACAGACAAAAGAATTGTATTATTATCACGCATTATGCATGGTTACTCGTTAATGAACGATTTACATATGGGAAAAAATTTGTATGTTGCTGTGAAACCTGAAGAAATAGTCATGTATGAAACGATAGAAACAAGCGAATCGTTACCTGCTTGTAAAATTTTGAAACAAGCGCGTATCTATAACATAAATGAGACGAATAAATTGTCTCTCTTTAGTTTAAAGAGAGAAACACAAAACATACAAGAGGCTTATTTTCAAAATTGGTTGTATTATGCATCTCATAGTCCTGTATGGAAAAAAAGAATAGAACCTTATGGAAAAATAGATGCCGAACAAAAAAAAATTATCTTCTTTACAGAGGAAAAAGAAGAAGAATTTGATTCCCTTTATAATTATGAACCAGATGAACAATCAAAAGATGTGAGCGATAAAAGTGTTTGTGAGATTTCATCTATGGATTTAAAAACGTGGAATCACTATTGTTCGGGTGTGGAAGAAGAATGTGTGAAAGATTATCTGTTTAAAATGCATCATTTTCAATTATTTTAGTTTTCTATTATAAAAAAAATTGAAATCCTTTGTTTGTTATTAGAAATATACAAATATAATAACAGAATGGTAAAAAATACTACTGGTGGAAGTAAAGCAAAAGGTCAAGCACGAAAATTTGTGAGTGAAAAAAGTAATAAAGCACTAAGGGTGTCGGAAGACCCTTTGGAATTGTATGCGCAAGTAACTAAAAATTTAGGGAATGGAATGTGTCACGTCTTGTGTATTGATAACAAGACGAGATTGTGTCATATAAGAGGTAAGTTTAGAGGAAGAGGAAAAAAAGATAATTTTATAGGTATGGGGTCATGGATATTGGTTGGATTGAGAGAATGGGAAGCTGGAAAAGAAAGCACAGGAAAAATTGCGAATTGTGATTTATTGGAAGTTTATACGGACCATAATAAAGAAATGCTAAAAAAAATACCGACTCATAATTGGAGTCTATTTACAACAGCACACGATGCAAAACCTAGTGCTGAAGATGAAATTGAATTTACAGAAGAAACAGGAGAAGAATATGCAGAATTAAACACAACAGCAACTATAAAAATTGAAGTTGCTGATGATGAGGAAGATTTTATTGATATTAATGATATTTAATCACACTAATATAAAACAAAAAATACAAAACAAAAAATATAAAACAAAAAATATAAAACAAAAAATATAAAACAAAAAATATAAAATAAAAAATTAATAAATTATATATGTTTCTGAATGACCGCCATTATGTCTAGTTGCCCAGACTTTTTCCACAGTATATTTGTCTTTTTTTTCATTTTTACACTCTGGTATATCATTTATTTTTTCTAATACGTCTTGCAACGTTATATTAAACTGAACTATTTTTCCTTTTAATAAAGTATTTTTATTTACATTTTTTTCACCTATTTTTAAACACGAATCATTATAGCTTTCTACTATTATATATCCATCTTCAATAGTATATTGATTATTTATTTTTTTAATTAATTCTGTATTTATTAAATTATTGTAGAAAAAGAATGTTGACATTATATATTCAACATATTTTAAAAATACACAAAAAAATAAATAGAGCCTACCCACGACCTCCTGTATATATGTATTCAACGTTTTTGTCCTTGGTTTGGAGAAGAATACAACAAATGATTTGCTGTTAGGAAGTGTATTTTATACGGTTACGTTTTTAAATACTTTTTTATTTTAATAATATTTGCGTAAAATAAATTATTTATAATATATATAATGAATTCAAAGCATATGCCTATGCCCAAACCTACACCCGTAAAAAATACTACCGGATGGCCTGTTAATGTTACCGAAGTTGCGTTATTTTATTCTGCTACATTACCAAATTATACAAATACCATTTTAAGCGATTCTAATTATTACAATTTATTGTATCAAGCAAAATCTACAGGTAACACGGATGAATTATCGATGTATTTACAAAAAATGGTTCAAACATTTACTAATGGATGGCCTTCTAATTTAGCTGTTATTGTTTCTGTTGAGGATGAATCCGGACCTTTTGCAAATTCTACAACAGATGAATCTAGTAATTGTACATTAAATAGTGTTATTAATCAATTAAACAACCAACAATTAGCAAACACCACATTCAGTTATAATACAAAAGGATGTTTTCAAAATTCTTTATATGCAAATGGGTTGGGCGTTGATTCTTGGCTAGGTAATTTTAATGTATCTGGACCATCGCCTTTACCACATTTTAGATTAGGTATCGTGTTATTGTGGTTTTCATGTTAAATGAAACAAATATTGAAAAAACATATTAGAATGTACAGAATAAAAATTAAATAATTCATTTTTATTCAAAAAATTATTAGTATTAAATATCCAAAAAGTTGTTTTTATACACATAGTATTGACCCATCATATTCATATCATGATGTGCCATATAATGACAATGATACATATAACCAAGATTCACTAATTTTCCATTATACATAGAACCTTGTTCAGATGAATAATTTGAAAATTTTAAAAAGAAACTCAAATTTTGTTGTGACGCGACAGCATATACATCATTCGAATAAGGATATTGATTATAATACATACTAGGGTTTAGTGTAGGCGAATTTGAAGAATTAGTATAATCTACAAAGCCTGAAGTTAAATGAAAATGAAATGGATGTGTATCTTGCGCATCCCAGTTATAATAATTCCATCTTTCTGTACTATCTAATTTTACTGAAAAATTTTGTAATCCATCATTCATAAACCCATCAAAAAAACCTTTATATACACCATTATTTTCACGGTCATCATTCGTAAGGTCTAAAGGTTGAACAACAAAGTAACAAACTTCATCGGTTGCAGTTAAAGTTGTCCCCGAATCAGGGTTGTTCACGTCGTATGGATTTGTTGGGTCTGGATAATTTACACCTATATCACGAACGTATACATCAAAATTATAAGGCATGTTTGACATATCGGTATTTGTAGATTTAGTCATTTGTGAATTAAGAGTAGTAGAAGTAGGTAATTGGTTCGGATTTAAAGGTGGATTAGGCATAGTCATTCCACTCATTCCAGACATTGCTGTAAATGGAACTCCAAAATAATTTAATAATTCCCATTTTCCGGTTAATCTTAGTTTATATTTCGATTTATTTACTATTCGTATCATCACAGAATTCAAATATTGCTGAGGGGGAGGAGGGTTTGTTATTAAATTATACCCAGCTAATGCATAAGGGTAATATGTCCAATCATATTCTATAATATCTGACAACTTTATTTTTACACAATCACACTTTGCTCCTTGTCCACATCCACATATGGGTCCACAATTACAGCCTAAAGAAATGAATGTATTTTTAAATGTATTATTCACCATTTTTGTCCATTTTTCTATGTTTAAAAGACTTACTTCATTAAATTTGATTGTGACAGAATTTATTGGACACTCTGAAGAAGAATCAATTCCTGTAATGTTTACAGAAGGAGCAAATACATCTATAACTAAAGTATCATTCGATATCATATTATAATTCACAAAATGCGCACTATCATATCCTGTTGGAAAAATTTGAAACAAAGGTGTTGGTAAAACCTTGGGTTTATAAGAAAAAAATTTTTTCTCTTTATAATTTGCAAAATATTTATTAATCGCCTGTTGTTGGTTTATTTCTAAACTATTCCACATATCTACAAGAGCTCGACTTGCACCCATATTAACATCTGTACTACCTTGTGCTACATAATTAAAGCTGTATGATGATGCATCTGAAAACGATTGATAAAAAAGATTGTTATCTGTAAGACTATTAAAATATGGAACAACATTTTTATTTGGACCAATATAATTAAAACTTGATTCAGGAAAAAGTGCAAAACTTCTGTTTGGAACATTTTTAATTAATGGTAAATTGTAATAGTACAAAGGATTTAATAAAGAAATATAATTACTATTGTATTTGTTTGCGTATATATATTCAAAATTTGGTGTTTTAACTAATTTTTTTACAAACGGGTCATCATAATTAGAACCAAATACAATTTTTCTTATTTTTTCAATAATAGTTGGAAGTGTTATTGATGAGCCACATGTTCCAGTATATTTTATCATTAAATATTTTTTGATAGAATAATTACTTGGTAATGGTTGTTCTCCACCTGTTACTAATGATTGATAATACGGTACAGCAGAAACATTCGGATAATCTATTTCTGTCTCTGTTCCTGGAATAGGTGTTGGTGCTGGAGTAGGATTGGAATAAGTTGAGTCTGGAATATCTGCAATTAAATTATTATTATTATCTACAGTCATGTTAAGAACTTGAGTTAAATCAAAATTATAAAAAAACACATATGCTTCGCCACCTAAAAAATCATTTAAATCAATTAAAATAGCAATTCTGTTTGAAGGAGCAATATTTAGTATACTTGTTTTCATAGGATTTCTATAACCATCATCCGATAAAACGTACCAAAAATCTTTGACAACATTATTTTTGTCACATACACCTATATACAATGCCCTAAATGAAGCTGTTGCATTTAAAAGAATTATTTTTGCTATATTTTTTGTAGTATTATGATACAACATATTTACATAAGGACTATCATCGGTTGCCCAATTTACGCATGATTGACTATTTATTGTGCCAAATGTTCCTCGCCATGCATCTGTGTATAAATTATCAACATTAAGAGTACCATCTTTATAATAATCTACACATCTGTAAATAAGAGGAATTTCGTTGTTTCCATAATCAAACAACTTATCTATATTGCTACTTATATCATCCGTAATTTGTAGCAAACCTTTTATTCCACCTTGAACATACGCAGATGAACTAAACATCGGATGTGCATGACCCCACAAAATACCAGAATTATTATGAATCGTTGGAAAATCAATATTTATTGTAGGTCCAATTTTAGTATTGATACCAAATTCGTTTAGACAAGAAGCTCCGTCTACATCTCCAGTTGTATTTAATCCATGCCAGTGAATATTAAAACTGTATCCGGTGTAATTATTAACAGTCAAATTATATTTATTACCTTTTTTCATTTTAATAGTAGGAAGTCCTATTGGCATCATTTTTGTGACAACATCAGCAGGATTTTTATTTTTTAAATTAAACGAACTTCCAAATATTGGAGCCGGATTTGGTGTATTTGGATATTCTGTATTTAACCCTGAATAATTTGCGTTCGGTGAAAATTTATGTTGGGTTGTTAAAATATTAATGGTTGCCTTTTTAGTTTGTGTTAAATCTAATAACAACGGTATTTCCAAAGGAATTGGTTGTGTCATTATACTTTTAACTAAGAATATTTATTAAATTAATAATTTAAATAATAATTTAATGAATTAATTTAATAAATTAATTTAATGAATAATTTAATGAATAATTTAAATAATAATTTAATGAATTAATATAATCAATTTAAAGACAATTATAGGTTATTATATATATTTATAACAAACGCACATAAGATGTCATATAACAGCAGCAATAGAAGAAATTTATTTAAAGACACACGAACTACAAAAAAGATGTTACCCACATTTTTAATGAATCAAAAAGATTTTCCTTCTTTTCTTGAAAGTCCAGTTCAAAAAGAAAACACCGAAGCTGTCCTTAATTATGCGGAAAAAACAAAAATGGAATACGTAGAGCCAGTAAAAGAAGATGTTTTAAATCCAGGTTGGGTAGAAATACAATTAAATCCAACTACACGTCTAAAAACAATCCGTTATGGAGAAAAAAGAGTTATAAATGAATATAAACCTACTTTTCTAGACGTATTAAAAAAACTAGAAGAACGTTATGAATCATGGAAAAAAATGTATATTGAAAATTATGGGGAAGAAGAATATGAAAAATATTATAAATTTCCCAATCATGATTACTATTATTTTGATAGATTAGATGAAGAAGAACTAGAGGAAACAGAAGATTACGTTTCGGACGATTATGAATAGAAGAAATAAAATAAAAATAAACCAATCGAATTAGTTTGAATATATAATGTATTATTTTATAATATATTATGGAAAATGAAACAGAAGAACTAAATACAGATTGGGTAGTAGAATTTGAAAAAAAAGATGTATTATACAAAGATTATTACAAAGAAGACTTGTATTACACCAATATTCATTTTGTTTATATTAATGAATCAAATCATATAGAAAAAATCAGAGAAGAGGTTTATTATATGAAAACACCGAATTATATTTCAAGAGATGAAATTATTGGAATACTTAAAAGAAACACGTTTCATAATAATAAAAAGTATTCTATTTTATCGATATTAAAATTTGTTATTTCTTTAGAGCCAGAAGAAATATCGCATTTTTTAAGTAAACATATAGAGAAAGAGAAGAGTTTTTTAGTTTCTATGAAACATATTGATGCCATTTCCTTTGAACCCGTTATTAACATGTTTCATGATTTGACTGATTTATTTTTTCTTTTTCATGAAGCGCAATTATATCAGGCTCGTAAAAACAATCTGAATGTTACGAAAAAAATTTATCTAAAAAATCTGAATCATAAAAAAACGATTCGATATTATTAAACGAAGTTGAATAACAGAAAATAGAATGTTAAAAGATATTATTAAAAAGATATAATTAAAAAGATATAATATAAATACATCACATTAAATAACTAGAATGGAGAATACAAATATAATGACAGCCACAGAAAAACAAATAGGACCAAAAGCTCATATGGAGTATTCTTGGTCTAATGATATTCGTGAGAAAATATTTCAATTTCATTTTCAATTAACAAGAACAAATGACCTATTATATTTAGAGCAAATCGCATGCGAAATTTTACATACGTTGCGTTTATATTACAGTTATTACACGTATAAAGAAACAACACTTTACTACATGTCTCTTTTTTACAAAATGATTGGTTACACACGAGATATTATAGATGGAAAAGGTGAATATACGTTGACCTATATGCTTATTTATGTATGGAATCATTATTATCCTAAACTAGCTATTTTTGCACTAAAAACCTTGTTTTATTTGGATGATAATACACCATATGGTTCATGGAAAGACATAAAATATTTTTGTCATTATTTAGTTAAAAAAAAAGGCCTAGCTATAAATCATCCTCTTATTTCTTATGCAATAATGCTTATGACTATAGAGTTGCGTAAAGATTATATTACGTTTCTCTCAAAAGATATACCTCATCATTCTAAATCTTATTCTTTAGTATCTAAATGGATTCCACGAGAGAAATCTAATAAATTTGGATGGTTATTTGAAGAATTAGCTTGTCAGTTTTTTCATACTAAAACAGCTGAAAACAAAAAATCTGAGTTAAAATACAAAATTCAGTATCGTAAAATAATTACTGTATTGAATGAACAAATAAATACAATTCAAATAAAAATGTGTAATCAAAGATGGTATGAAATAGATTTTCGTCAAGTAACTTCTATTTCCTTGTTAAAACAAGCTTATTCTTTTTTAAATATGACTTTAAATGGTGTAGAAAAATATGATATAGAAGATAGACGTGTATGTAGAGAAAATTTTAAAGACTATATACGAAAAATAAATAATTCAGAAATCATTCGTAAAAGAGAAGGGACTGTTGGAATCGGAGATTTAGTGAAAGCAGCTATCATGCTAAATAATTTGAAAGACCGTCATATGCCAACACCTGTTAATGTTTGGTTTGAAGAAAATGTTCAAACGTTATCTGACTTATTGACTATATTATGGAGAGAACAAGATGACCCTTCTTATTCGAATACATTTTATAAAATGATACCAATTGTAGATGTGTCATGCGAAGAATCATATTATGTTGCAATAGGGATTGGTTTAAAAATAATTGAAAAATCATTTATTGGAAAAAGAATGATGATTTTGGGTGGAATTCCCAAATGGGTTGATTTGGAAGATAGTGTGAATTTGGTAGATATGATTCGGAAAGTTCAAACCATAGAAAGAGGTTTGAATGTAGATTTGTATGATGCGTTGGAAAAAATAACAGATGTCATTATTCAAAGTGAAATGCAGAGAGAAGATATAAAAAATATGAAATTTGTTATTTTATCCAATTGGGAATTAGATATTAAAAAAGAAAATAAAGAAACTGTGTATGAAAATATTCAATCGATGTTTAAACAGATTGGTTGTATGCCTCGGATATTAATGTGGAATTTGAAATCTACTACTGGTTTTCCGTCTGTATCTTTATTTCAAAACGTGACTATGATTTCTGGTTATAACCCGCGTTTATTACATTTATTTTGTCAAGAGAATACTTTTTCTTCTTATGCTTTACAATTCACTCCTTGGAATTTTTTTGTAAAAAGTTTGAAAAATAAAAGATATGAAATATTAGAAAAGGAATTGTTGCGTTATTTTGAAAAAACTAATGAAACTGAAGAGAATTTGGAATTAATATTAGTATGAGAATGTTATAAACATAAAGATAAATTGTATTATATTTAATGGGTAAGAATTTTTATTTTTTGAAGAATTTGTGAATACTTTTATTATTGTCAAGAGAATGTATTTGTTTCTAATTAACGTGATAATTATGACTTCCGTGAAAGTATTTTATATTATTATCAATCTTTAATGAGTGTTCTTCAAAAAAATAATAAATAGCTTCCCCCCAAAGAGGCAAATCTCCCCAGCGTCGCTTATAAATCATATCACTCTTATCAATATCGTTTATGTATTTTTGAAATGCAAAATTATTACGAATACTGTTTAATGAAAAACCAATTATATTCGTGTAAGGACCATCAGGATGTTTGGTATCATTTTTTTTAAATACAAATTCGTTTTTATGTTGCTTCAAAAAATCTAAAGAAAATTCGTTTAACCCCTTTGTTACAAAGTTCTCATCCTGTACTACTTGTCCACATACAAATGTGTATTCGTCAAGTTGTAAGAAAATTTTGTCAATATTGGATTCTATAAAACAATCTTCATCAATTCTTAACAATTTATCGTAATCTTTTACAGCATTAAAAAAATTTACAAACCAAAACGAACACATATGTCTATAACCCAAACCATACTCTTTTGCTTCTTCCATTTCAATATTATTTTTGTCACTTTGAAAAGCGATATTCAAAATATTTTTAAATTGTATTTTAAGTTCTGGTGTTTCATTTTGTATAAATATTTGATGTTCTTCACTTATATTACCTTCATGAAAAATTAAAATATCTAATGATTTATCATCTAAATTATTACTGATATGCAAATTTCTTTTTATTAGATTTTCATAATGTTTTATCTTATCATACCCCCTAGTCAGAACAGCAACGCATTTACTCATTTATATCATATGAAAAGATAAAATATTTATACAAAATAAAACGAAATTTGAAATAAAAAAGAATATTATAAGAAAAATTGAAAGAAAATCTTAGAGATAAACGATAGGCAAAGAGAATTACAAACAAAAGATGTTTACATTATCTTCTACACGTTTCAATAATGATACTTGGAATGAAAACGACAGTTTCCGTAAAAAAAACAGATTGCAAGGATGTATTTATTGCTCTCCTATTTCGATGAGTCATAAAATCCCGTTAGGTTCTCATGTGTTTATTGTTGAAATGAACAATACTAAAAATGAAATTGAAGGAATTGGTCTAGTAAAAAATAATCCCATTACAAACAAACCCGGCATTTATACAGATTTACATTTTAGTCGTTATATTTTTATAGGTACTTATCGTTTAAATCGTGATGTTCTTTTACGTCATCATCCTGCACTTATTGAGGCTCTGGATTACATATTGTTTAAAGAGAAAACCCATTTAAAGAGAGGGTCGGGAATGACAATAATCCCAGAAAAGTTATTAAATCATTCAAAATGTAACGGAATAAACATCAAAAAGGAAATCAACGAATTATTTATTTTGCATTTTTCAAACAATTGTGCAAAAATATTATAAAATATTCTATAATTTTAATGATAAACGTTTTATTTTATGGAAATTGTCAATTAAATGCTGTTTTTCAAACATTAAACTTACCTAAAACGCAATTTAATACATTTTTAATTGAATGTTTTAGTACAAATATAAATAAAGAAGAATTTACGAATACAATAAAAAATTGTGATATAATTATTGTACAGCCGATTGATGATAATTACAGAAATAAATGTTATCTATCAACATCTTATGTAGTTAATAATTCAAAAAATAATTGTAAAATATTTTTTTTTAATAATTGTCATTTTGATTTTTATTATTTTGATTTAACTTACAAAAAGATGAATAATACATTTTTTGATAAACCAAATATTTATCATTACAATAAAATGATTGAATGTTATAATAATAATCTATCGGCTAATTATTATGTTAACAAACATGTGAATAATCTAGGATTAAAAACGAGCACAGAACTTGAAATGATTGCCGAAAATAGCTTACATGAATTACAAAAACGGTATATAAATATGTTGAACACTTATAACAATAATAAAAATACATATTTTATAGCAATACACGATTTTATAAAAAACAATTACAAGACCACATTACTCTTTTATTCTATGAATCATCCATCTAAATATGTTATACAATTTGTATGCAAAAAAATAATTGACAATTTACAAACTCCAATTACGATTGATTATAATATTGATTTTTTTAGTAATATTAAATGTATTTTATATAAATGTATTCAAAATTATGTTCATTTTAATGTTAACGAATATTCACCTCTACTTTTAAACAACTCAAATGTTCATGACATTACAAAAATGTATTATAATGAATACAAAAAAATCGGAAAAATATAATGAATATAATTATAACTGAAGAAAAACAATAAAAAGATATTAAATAATAATAAATGAGCAATCAAAATATGAATACGAATTTATTTAATATAGATGTTCAAAGTTATACATTACCAGAGTTAATGGCTATTGTGAATGTAAATCAGCCTGACCCACATACAATTGTAGTAAATACAAACAAGTATATTAATAAATACAACAAGACAAATCCTAAATTAGCTACCTTTTTTCGTGAAGTTCAAAGTCAACTTTTACAATACGCTGGAGGTTTAGGAGATGAAAAAAAACCGCAAAGTGAAGCGGTAGAAGGATTTTCAAACATGGGGAATGATGCAAATACATCATCTGGACAGCAACAACAAGATGATTGGGATGATAATGAATATCCGCAACAAAGTGACCAAAATCAAAACAATAAAAATACTCAACGACAACAAAAAATTCAAGTATTTGGAAATCAGCATGTTCCTATGAATCGTGAACAATTGGGAGTGAATGATACTTTTAATTTACCCGTTTCTCAAGACGTGTTGAATCCAAATTTAAAAAATGTGATTACACGATTTGTCAATCTGGATAGTCAATTTCGTCAATATAGTAGTGGAGCAGAAAGTAGCTCTACTGATTATACGTTGGATTTATCAGATACTTTAAAAAATGTATTAAGTTTAAAACTGTTTTCTTATCAAATACCATATTCTTGGTATACGATTGATGTTACTTATGGAAATACATGTTTCTGGATAACTGAAAACAACTTAAATATTAAAGTAAGTGTGAATCCAGGAAATTATAACATCGTTCAATTTATAGATGCGTTAAATACTAGTTTTTTGAATGCAGGATTCACATTCACCGTACAACCAGTCAGTATTGGAACTACTACTGCTAGATTAACGTTGAATCTATACGGAGGAATCTATCATGCAGGTCAGTCAGATGAATTCACCATTAATCAAAACACGGTGATTACCTTTTATGATTATTCTGGAAAATTACAGTGTATATATTCTTGTTTAAAAACGATTTATTTAAACCAAACTTTGGGATGGTTGATGGGATTCAGGGTTCCTTATACAAATGTAGATTCATCTGGAAACGTTGCTTCTTCTGTAATTGATTTGAATGGAACAAAATATTTAATATTGGTTTTGGATGATTATAACAAAAATCATTTGAATAATGGATTAGTTTCTATTAGTCAATACGTAGGAAACATAAAAATCCCATTTGCTTCATCAGATTTACCATACACATGTATTTCTCCAAATACAGATTTTAATACTCAAAGCGATACCAATAGTAATTTAATTTCTTCAGATAAGTTAAACATTAATTTATCGGGTGTCCAAGTTCTTTTACCAAGTGCGCCTAGAGTCATGACACAATCACAATTGTATTCTTATAATGAACTAAACAAAAATCAAAATGTAGTCAGCAATCGTTGTAAAGCTCCTACTTCGGCAGACATTCTATCTATTATACCTGTAAAAACAAGTGGAATTAGCACAGGTTCTTTGTTAGTAGATTTTAGTGGTTCTTTACAAGATTATACGAGAACTTATTTTGGTCCGGTAGATATAGACCGAATGCATGTGAAATTACTAGACGATAAAGGAAATATTCTTAATTTAAATGGTGGTGATTGGTGTATTACGTTGTTATGTGAGTGTTTATATCAATATTAATTTCAAAGGTTTAAAATATCATTCTTTTATATGAAAGATATTTTATACAACATGGGACAACATGGACCAACTATATTATTTATTTCATCCATTTATTTATTATGGAAAAAGAAGTTATTTTTATATTATTATTTTGCTGGATTTGTGGTGAATATTATTTTAAACATATTCTTAAAAATGACCATTCAAGAGCCGAGACCTTCCGTAAATGAAAAAAAATTCGATTTATTATTACAACAAAGCAAAAATAATAACATGTATAAAAAACTAATTCTGTTATCCTCTTTGGGAATGCCTTCTGGACACGCTCAGAGTGTTTTTTATTCAACTCTTTTTATCTTTTTAGTATTTAAACAAAACCATTTATTGCTTTTGTATTTACTCGTTTCTTTGATTACATTATATCAGCGTGTTCAATATGAGTTTCACACGGTTTTACAAGTAATTATAGGTAGTGTGTTAGGTGGAATTTTTGGATTCATAATATATTATTTTGCTATGTATAAAATAAAAGGCAAATTAAAGCATAAACTAGACG
>Ga0214919_10004266_pt1 | contig 20979 bp, 28 predicted proteins | sample LL1503_MetaG_FD_177994 | JGI IMG/M metagenome (GOLD analysis project Ga0214919, IMG submission 177994) | Freshwater microbial communities from Lake Lanier, Atlanta, Georgia, United States - LL-1503 | ecosystem: Environmental > Aquatic > Freshwater > Lake | place: USA: Georgia | collected... | reverse complement strand
AAAAAACAAAAATTATAAGAACAACAACAACAACAACAACAAGAACAAGAATTAGCAAAACAACAAGAAAAACAAAAATTATTAGAACAACAACAACAACAACAACAACAACAACAATTATTAGAACAACAACAATTATTAGAACAACAACAACAACAATTATTAGAACAACAACAACAACAACAATTATTAGAACAACAAGAAGAAAAAAAATTATTAGAACAACAAGAAAAAGAACAACAAAAATTATTAGAACAACAACAACAACAACAAAAACAACAAGAATTAGCAAAACAACAATTAGAACAACAACAACAACAAGAAAAAGAACAAGAACAAGAACAAGAAATAAAAAAATTATCAAAAGAAGAATTAAAAAAACAAAATGAAGATAATTGGGAATAGAAATTAAATAATATAAATTATAGTGAATTAATATCATTTATCAATGATATCAATAATAACAAATTTATTAATCAAGAAATAAATGATAATGATTACAAATTATAGATTGAGAATTATATTATTATCATTAAAGAATTTCAATATTATTATAAGAATTTCATCAAATATAATTGTAAAAATTTATCAAATATATTTCAACAAATATAGATATTATATTTAATATTTAATTTAATTTATAAATATAAACTCTATGTTTATATTAATAAAAATAATATAAATGATTACGTATCTAAAATGATAATAAATATTAAAATATATTATGATTTTATTATATATCTAAAATTAAATATAAATGATATAATAAATATTATTAAAAATATAAAAGATATAGATAACAATAACAATGACAATGACAATACAGATTATCAAATAAAAAAAAATGAGTTTCAATTAAATTTGAAATCATATAAATGTGAACAAGAATTATTAATTTTTAAAAGTTTTTTAATAATATTTGAAAAATTCAGAATTATTGAAAAAATTGAAACTGCTGAAATCAATTATAATAATATTAAAATAGAATTCTTAAAATCACTTAATATTAGAAATGATAATATACAAAATAAATTAGAAAATGAAAATATCAATTATACAGATTATAATATAAATATAACTGATAAAATAAATAAAATAATTGAAGATAAAAATGAATTAAATTCAAAAATAGAAATTATATCAAACAATGATCTTATTAATGATAAAAAACCTTATTATATTATATTCTATTAGTATGATTATACTGATCAAATCATAAAAAATAATAATTATTATTATTATTACTATGATATAGAAAATTTTTCTTATAAAAATAAAAAATATATAGATATACAAAATGATATAAAAAATAATATAAAAAATAATATAAATAATAAATATTATTTATATTATGAAAAAGATAAAATACAACAAGTTGGTGGATTAGTTTATAATAATTTAATTAATTATAAAAATAAATATTTAGAACAAAAATATAATTATATTCAATTAAAAAATTTATTTAAAATAAAATTATAATTTTAAAATTATATTTATTTATCTTTTTTTATAATTTACTCTAATCAATTCTTTTTATAATTTACTCTAATTAATTATTTTTTGTAATTTTATTATTTTTTTTTAGTTATTTATTAATTATTTATTATTTATTATTTATTATTTAATATCTAATTTATAATATATTTCTTATATTATAATGACTAAAACTAAAATAGAAGAAAAAAATAATTAGAAATTATAGATATCTAATCTTCTAATTAAATTAACTAGATTAAATCCAACAATAAATATACAAATTGAAAATATTATTTTTGATGACATGGATACTGAAACAATATCATCATTAATATCAAATTTACAATTATTATATGATACTGAAAAAAAAAAATATAAAGAAAATAATGAAAATAAAAAAAATAATAATAATCTTTTAATAAATAATTTTTAGACAAATGATGATTTAATAAAAAATAATTAGACAAATGATTATTTGAGAAAAAATAATTCGATAAATAATTCTGTAATAATAAATGAATATGAAGATGATCAAAATCATAATCAAAATAATTCTATTGATTATACTAACAATTATTTCATGACATATAATACAAATAATAGTACTAACAATAATTAGACAAAAAATAATAATCAAAATAATGATCAAAATAATGATCAAAATAATAATCAAAATAAATTAGAGATTAAAAATATATAGATTAATTAGTTAAACCAAAATAATTCTAATTAGGTTAATAAAGAAAAATCATTGAATGTTTTTACATATCGAACTATCGTAACGGAGGATATGCAAAAAAATGAATAGATAAATCAACAAAATCAAATAAATCAACAAAATCAAATAAATCAAAATAATAAATAGAATAATGTATTAACTAATCAAAATAATAATTTAATATTAAAAAAAAATAATGAATAGAGTCAAAATAATGAATATGAAAATAAAAATGAAAATAAAAATGAAAATAAAAATAAAAAATCAAGTCCAAATAAATTGAAAACTATTAATAAAGATAAACTATCTGAATTAAATAAATCTATAAATAATGAATATAAAAATTCAAGTTCGAATAAATTGAAAACTAATAATATTCAAACTAATAATTAGACAAATCAAAATAATAAATAGAATGATGTATCAACTAGTCAAAATAATAAATAGGGTCAAAATAATAAAAATGAAAATGAAAATAAAAAATCAATTAAATTTGAAAATGAAAATAAAGATAAACCATCTAAATCTATAAATAATGATCAAACTAATAATATTCAAACTAATAATTAGACAAATCAAAATAATAAATAGAATGATGTATCAACTAGTCAAAATAATGAATAGAGTCAAAATAATGAAAATGAAAATGAAAATGAATCTCAAAATGAATTTATAACTATAGATAAAAATTCATCAGATAAATCAAATGAATCTCAAAATGAATATGAAAAATATTTAAATGAAATGAATCTAGAATATAACAATTTGAATATAGAATATAACCAGTTGAAAAATTATGATTAGTTGGATAAATTATTAAATATAAAAAAAATAATAAAAATAATAATGGATAGATGTTATTCATTATTATATACATTGACGACATTAAATACATTAAATACATATAATACATCATTAGATATATTTAATAAATATTATAATTTTTATATGAATATGAGTAAAATGGTTACTGAAATAAATAAAATAATAGACTTAACTAAAAATAAAGAATATTTTTATTTAAAAAAAACTATGGATATAATAAAAAAAAGATATAAGAAAACTAGTACAATTCCTAATGAAAAATTTAAAAAAGATAAAAATTTAATTTTTAAAATTGATATTAAAGAAAATTCTATTCCAATAGATGAATATATGGCAATTTTATTTTATTTACATGTAAATCAAGATTCTAAATATTTATTTTTAACTAATACTCCTATTTTAGATGAAATTTTATTTGATATGAAAAATATTAAAATTAAACAAAAATTTATTAAAAAAAATATAATTAATGAAATGTCATTATATGATATATTTTAGTTGACTATATTTAATTTAGAATATAATAATACAGATAATAATACAGATAATAATACAGATGATTATAATTTTATAAATCAATATCTTTATAATGATGAAAATTTATCAGTTTCATCAAAATTATTAAATTTATCAAATTATTATTTAAATAATAATAAAAAAGAATCAATAAAAATATTAATAGATAATATCATAAAGAATAATGAAAAAAATAATGAAAAAAATAATGAAAAAAATAATACATTAGATGAATTAAAAAAATTATATCCATTTTTTGATGAATATATATATGTAAATTGTATTCAAAATATAAAATATATTAATGATAAAATATTATTACGTAAAGAATCAATAATTTTATCTAATTAGAATAGTTATAATACATATGATGATATATTTGATAATATATATGATAACATATATGATGATACATATGATGATAAATTAAATAAAAATAATGATAATATTTTAATTGAAAATGGAATATATAAAAATAATAATAAATATAATAATACATAGTATTATACATATTATGATATAGATATTAAAGAAAATATAATTCCAATGAAATAGTGTCTAATATTGTATAGTTATTTATGTAGTAATAATAAAATTGAGAAAAAAAATATATTAAAAAATACTATAATAAGACAAAAATATATTAAAAATACAAATTCTAATAAAAAAATGTCATTATTTGATGTATTCAAATTAAATATATTAGAAAATAATGAATTTAATGATATATTAGAAAATAATGAATTTAATGATATATTAGAAAATAATGAATTTAATGATACATTATATAAATATTTTTTAACACCACTTGATCAAACTATTTTAATTAATAATAAAATATTGTAGTATAAAAATAAAGATAATTCAATAAAATATTTAATAATAAGGATTGCTTATAATATAATAAATAATAAATTAAATAATGAATTAGATAATAATCAAATTAAATAGAATTATAAAAATGAATTAATTAAATTATATCCATTTTTTGATATAAATATCTATATTAATTCAGTATCAAATAATGATTTAATAGATCAATTACATAATAATGTAAAAATAATGAACAAATATTATTCATTATTAATTTAGTTTATTACAATATTTGTAAATAAATTAAATAATCAAAATTTTACACAATCTGCTAAATTTGATAATTTATAGGGTGGTTCTAAATTAAAATTGATTAAATTATTTTTTGAAGATAAAAATCCAGATGAAAATTTTAATGATATAAAAAATTATATTCTAACAAAATATATATATAAATTTAATTTTGAAAATAATAATAATAATAATTATAAATTAGAGATTGATGATACAAGAACTTAGAAAAATGGTGAAATTTTTATTTGTATTAAAGATAATATTAATAATTATGATATTAAAGATAATATTAATAATTATGATGATGATAAAATTATTAATAATATTTAGGATAATATACAAATATTTGATTTTAATAATCAAGAATATAATAAAAACAATTATGATGATATAAAAACAGAAATATTAAATTCTAATAAATCAAATGACAAATCAAATTTACAAGAAAATTCACAAGATAATTTATCTGGTATTTTTAATAATACACAGAAAATAATTAAAAGTTAGGAATATATACATTCAAATAACTTTTCAATCAAAAATAATAAATCATTTGATAAATATACAATTATTGATAAAAATAATTAGATAGATCAAAAAAATGATCAAAATAAATAGATTGAATAGATTAATTCATAGATTAATAAATCATAGATTAATAATTCATAGATTAATTATCAAAAAGATAATGATAAATCGAATAATGATAAAAATAATGATTTATCTATTGAAAGTAAATTGATTGATGATAAATCGAATAATGATAAATCAGATAATAAAGATGATTTAGTTAAAAATAGTATACAAATAAATGATCAAAAAAATAAAAAAGATAGTGAAAATAATGATATTAATAATATATATATTGATGATATATCCAATAATATACAAAATCCAAATATTCAACAATCATTGATTATAAAAAAATAGATTAAAAATAATGATTAGTTAAATATAAATCAAGATTATATTATTAATTGTTTAAAAATATTATTTAATATATTATTTGATGAAAATGAATATTAGTTTGATGATAAATTATTTAAGAAAATTAATGTTAATAAAATAAATAATGATGAAAATTATTCTATTATTTTAAATAATAATAATAATAATAATAATAATTATATTTATATTCCAATGTAGTAGTGTTTAGTAATATTTTTTTCTAAAGTATTTAATAAATGGAAAAATAAAGAATATAAAAATGAAGATAATTATTATACAAATATTTTAAATACAAAAATAAATATTTTATATGATAATTATGAAAACATAAATATAAATAATAGTATTACTTTATATGAAATATTTAATATAAATAGTAAAGATTTTAATCCAAAAAATATTGAAAATGATGATAAATATATACATTTTTTTAAAAAAATATAGAAATATATCATATTCTCAGATTAGATTCGATATAATTATGGTAATATTATTCCATTAACAAATATATATACAATATTAATAAATGATAAAAATGATATAAACTTAAATAATAATATTGTAAAAGTAGATGATAAAATTATAATAGACGTAGATGAAAATAATAAAATATATTTATATAAACAAAAAAATGAAATAAATAAACAAAAAAATGAAATTAATTTTAATAATAATAAAAAGAATATTAATACATTTCTTTTAGATTATATTAATAATAAAATTACAAATAAAATGAATTATTTTCATATTAATGAAGATATTCAATATAAATACATGTATAATGATTCATTAATTTAGATAAAATATACAATACCTTTTAATATATTATATGAAGTTATTAAAGATCAAAAAAATAATATTGATAAATATATTAAACATGTTGATAAATATAATGTTGTGAATAAAAGAATAATGAATAATACAATAATTGATATAATAAATATATTGATATATATATCTTTACTTGATTTGGAAAATCTCATCAATGATAATGATATATCATTAATATATAATGATAGTAATGAAGATATATTGAATAAAATAATATTAAATATTAAAAAATATTAGAATATTACTGATAATATTAAATTTAAGTTGATAAAAAATAAAAATAAAAATGAGAATGAATATAAATTATTGACTGATGAAAAAAATAAAAATATTTAGAATTGGATATTCAATAATTTTCATCAAGATAAGGATAAGAATAAGAATAATGATAATTATTATACTTATTATCACTATTTGACAATTTTATTAATTGACAACTATACTGTAAATCTAAAAACTAATAATGATTATTAGTATTATTATTATTTATTTTATAACAATACCAATATAAAAAATGATTATGATATAACTAATGATTTGGTTGATTATTTTAATAATATAAATAAAGATTCAATAAAATTAAAAAAAAATTTTGAAAAATTATTTGATTTTAAAGATATTGAATCAAATCAAATATTAACTAATGAATCGATACAAGATAAATTAATACCAAATATAGTGAATAATATTAATATAAATATTACAAATTTTAATACAGATATAGATATTTTTAAATAGAACTTAAATAATAATTTTAAAAAGTATAGAAATATGTCTAAAGATAAAAAAAATATAAATTTACCAAATTGTTTACAATTATTATATTCTATTTTATTAAATAGTAAAAATAATATATTTTTAAATAAAAATACACAATAGTTTGATAATTATAATACATTATTACAAGAAAATAATATTACATATGATAAATTAGATAATTAGATTATATTAATATTTAAAATAAATTCTCCTAATAAAGATGAAATTCAAATGAAATAGTATTTAATTATATTTTATTATGTATTACAATTAGTTGATTTTAAAATTAAAGATAAAGATATAGATAATGATGAAAAAATATTTTATTTATTAAATAATATAAAAATAATAAATAACAATAATATATTTCAAGAAATAATATTATATGATATGTTATTAATAAATATTATTTCTTATTCTAAAACTCATCAAGAATTAGATAATATAAAAAATTATTATAAAATATTTTTTTATTCTATTATGAATAAATATTTATTTATTAATACAAAAAAAATAATTTATATTTATAATCCATCTAATAAAATAAATGAGAAATATGATATAAATGATGAATATTTATATCATATTTATATTGATTTTAACAATAAATTTACATATAATGATAATATTAATATAATTTAGAATATTGGATCCGATAATAATAATAATAATACTAATTTTAATATTTATTTATTCTAGAAAAAAAATATAAATAATAATAATAAAATTATAATAGAAAATAATAAATATAATTTTATATATGATGATTTAATATATAATTATTTCCAATTAAATATTAAAAAGAATTTTAATACTTAGGATATTAATAAACATATTAATAGTTATATTAAAATAATAAATAATAATAATTTTGATGTAATTAAGAATGATATTAATGATACTAATATAATTAATAATGAATATATAAAAAAAGCATTTATATATTATTATATAATTAAAAAAATTAAAGAAATTGAAGAAAAAATTGAAAAAAATAATATTCAATTATATGTTGAAACAAATAATAAATTAAATAATAAACATAATGAATTATTATATTTATTAAAACCTATATTGCAACAAATAAAATATTCATATATATTGAATAATGTTAATAATCAATATTTTTTAAAAAATAAAGATAAATTTATTAATATATATAATGATTAGAAAAAATTATATTTAAAAAATAATAATATAAATGAAAATGACATTAATGTTATAAATATATTTTTAGAAGTAGTATATTTATATTTATCAATAATATATTATACTGATAATATAGATAAAATAGATGAATAGAAATAGGAAAAACATTATTTATTAATATAGGATATTATGATCAAAAATATAAACGAAATAATAAATAAATATCCAGATAATGAGAAATTGCAAGATTATAAGAATATTTTAAATAACATTAACATTGATAAAAATTATATAATAGATTTATATAAATTAAATAATCAAACTCAAATAAATCAAAATCAAACTCAAAATCAAAATCAAAATTTAAATTAGAATAATCAAAAAAATCAAAATCATAATAATAAAAATAATTATCAAAATAATAATAATAATTATCAAAATAATAATAATAATAATAATAATAATAATAATCAAAATAATAATCAAAACAATAATTTAAAAAAAAATCAAAATAATAATCAAACTAATAAAAATAATCAAAATAATAATCAAAATAATAATAATCAAAATCAAACTCAAAATAATAATAATTCAAATACAAATCAAAATAATCAAACTCAAACTCAAACTCAAAATCAAACTCAAAATCAAAATCAAAATAATCAGAAAAATCAAAATAATCCTAAACAAGGTGGATTTGTAAATTTTAATGAATATGAAACTGAACAATACGATGATTTTAATTATATTGATAATTAGTATATTGATCATAAAAAATTATATTTAGAAAAAAAAAATAAATACAAACAATTAAAAAATTTATATTCAAAATTATGATATTAAAATATTATTATATAAATATATATATCATATATTATTATAAAAAAGATGAATAATAATTTTAAACCATTAAATTCTTCTGAATCTAATTTGTATTCTATAAGAATTAATACACCACTTTTTAATGAAAATAATATATTAAATTCAACAATGATATCTGATTTATATAATGATCCACCATTTGAATTATTACCATATAATTTTAATATATAAATAGATACCATAAATTAATAAATAATAATAAATTATGGAAATATTAAATTCACAAGTAATCCAACTATAACAATATTTCCAATTGCATCTTAAAATTATAATATTATTATTACATCTATTAATAATACAAATAATACATTTAGTTTTAAAATATATAATGGTTTAAATAATTTAGAAAATCCATTAACTATTAATATCGCATTTTCAATATTAATTATTGGTCCAACATTAATTGGTCCAAATTATATAACATCAAATAAAGGTTGGAATTTAAATGATAAAATATAAAATGAATAATCTGTATTTACCTATTTACCTGTTGGTGTTGGAACTGCGAATACATAAACATAATTATCAATAAAAGGAAATATATCTATATAACCATTTAAAAAATAAAATATTTCTGAATTTATAGATGATACAATATTAAGATCAAATTATATAAATTTATTAAATTTAAATGATGAAAAAACAATATAATTATAAAAAGGATACAATGGATAAATGATAAAAATATATATAATATAATAAACATTATCTAGTAATTTTTTAAAAATAGAAGGAAATAATGTTGCTATTTATGGATTATTATAAAATGGAACAGTTATAACATAATTATTATTTAATACTATTGGAAAAAATGTACATATGATATATAATTTAGAAAATAATACTTGGATCATAATGAATAATTATGGTTTTATTTGATAAAATTAATTTAATTATATCAAATTATAATATTATTAAATTATAATATAATTAAATAATATTATAATCATCATTAATTTATTTAATTTTAATATTATAAAAATATATTATATTTATCATCATAATTTTCAATTTAATTTAATTCTTCTTATTAGATATCATCTGGAATAAAAAAAATTATTTTTAATTCATCTTATTAATTATTTTATATTAAATTTTTATTTTATTTTATAACATTTTAATAAATATTATGTTAATATGTCATATATTATTCAATCATATTTTAATAAATCATATTTTAATAAATCATATTTTTATCAAGTATATGTTAATCATATAATTTTTAATGAAATATTCTTTAATCAATTATATTTTAAATTAATTATTAATGAAACATTTATTAATTAATATTAAATTAAATATGAAATTAAAAAAATTATGATGAAAAAATATTTAACTATATAATGATAAAAATAAAATAACTTTAAATTATTATATATAAATAAATATAATAATTCAATTTTTTTATATTAGTCATTTTAAATTCAAATATTGATATAATTTAAATTATTTATATTATTATCATCAAATATTGATATAATTTAGATTATATTCATCATATAAATTAATATTAGTATTTGATTTAATATTATTATTAATATATAATTTAAGAATATTTAATATATTAATAGGATCAAAATCTTCAATAATTGGATTACATTACCATAATTTAGTTTTATTAAAAAAATCAATTCCATATTTATTTGGATTTTTAATAATTTTATTTAAAAAATTTGGATAATTTTAATTTAAATATTATTTAATAATTTTTTAATATTAAATTGGAATTAAATAATGTAATTTTTTTGGTAAAACTAAACAAATATGTTCATAAGGTTATATTATTCCTTTATTATTAATATTAATTGACATTTTATTAAAAATTAATTATAATTTATTCATATCAATATAATTAATAATATTATATAATAAAGGTGCATTATTATATTTATAATACCATATCCAATCATTACAATCTTTATTATAATAAAAAAATGTCCAAAAAATACTTTCAATATAGTTGTCAATAATAGAATCCAATGAATTATTTTTAAAATAATATTCATTATAATTTTCTATAAAATTAATATTTGGAACAATTTTATTTAAAAATTATGGTTTATAAATATATTTTTCAACTTGTAATGAAGTTAAAATATTTATATCATTAAAATTAAAAGTTGTATTATCTAATTTATTAATATCAAATATTTAATTTTAATTTAAATTTTAATATTATACAAATTCATAATTATGGATATTATAAATTGTCTAGTATTCAATTTATGATAATATTTATAATAGTTCATAAAACATTTCCATATTTATTTTGCATATTGGTTATTCGAAAACTATATAATTTTAATATTTTTATGATATTTTATAATAAGATAAAATTAATAATTCGATAACATTATAAAATAAATTTTTATTTTTAATTATTTTTAATTATATACTCATTAAATGTGGAATAAAATCATTTCCTAATAAAAAACAAATAAATACAAAATCATTTAATAATCTCTCATTATTTAATTTAAATTCAGATATTACATAATCCTTCATTTAATCATTTTCTGATGAAAATACTTTGTAATTTTTAAAAAATTATGAATAATAACTATCTTTCTCAAATTTATTCTCTATTATTTATATATTATTAAATATATAAATTATAAATTCTTTTACATCATTAACTGATATTACACTTATTGTATTTGAATTTTCATCTAATCTATTATCATCTCTCAATATATAAATATTTTATTATAATTACAAACACAAGAATATTAAATCTGCATCTAAACCGTATATACTAATATTTGAATTTGATAGAGTATTATTTTTAATATAATTCATTATTTTATGTTCACCTTCACCAATATCAAAAGAAGATGAATAAATAATTTATATTTTTTAAGATCCTAAATTATTTTTTTTAACATTAATATAATTTATAAAATGTTCATTTAATTTATTCATAAATTCAGTTCCTGGTGAGATACAAGATGATGACCATTTAAAATTATAATTAGTATCTAAATTTAATTATTTTTTTAAATTTATTTTAATTTTTTTATCAAATTCTGTTTTATATCTTCTTATTCTTTACTATTTTATTTTTCCCATTGGAACTACTCCATCAATTGAAATATAAATTAATTTATTTGGTCTTATTAAGGTTATTATTTTGTCAATATAATTAATAACATTAATAAATATTTAATTTTCTAAATCATCATTTGAAATATTTGAATTTTCAATTATTATTTTACTACTAATATGATGAATGATACTATTTGCATCAAAAAATAAATAATCAGTATTATAATTAATTTAATTATTCATATTATTTTAAAAATAAATTTTTTATTAAATTAAATTTTTGTTTAATATTTGTTTAAAACTATTGTTTAACCAAGAAAAAAATCCAGGGATACCCATTTTAGATTAATTTTAAAATAAATATAATAATAAATGTTAAAAATATAGTAAATATTGTAAATATAATAACAAATATAATTATATATTTACATAATGTTTAATATTCAATTTTATTATTATATAAAAAGATATTAAATATTAAAAAAATATTTAATTTATAATAAAATTTTATATATAGTTTATTATATAAAATTTTATTATAAAAATAAAATATATTATTAATTTATATATAATTATATAATGAATAAAAATAAAAATATTAAAGAAGGAAAAGCAAAAATTGGTAAAAAATTAAAAGGAGGTTGTGGACCCATATTAGGTGATGAAGATGTAAATAATATTGCATAGAAAGTATGGGATAAAATGAATCAAAATGAAAATAATTTAAATGACGATTTCTTAAATCAATCAATATATCAATCACAAAATCAAAATCAATCACAAAATCAAAATCAATCACAAAATCAATCAATGAATCAAACGAATCAACAAAATACATCACAAACGAATCAACAAAATATATTACAAACGAATCAACAAAATATATCAGCAAGCAGATCACAAAAATCAAATTTAAATAATTCAAATAATTCAAATTTAAATAAAGAAAAATCACAAAGTGCATCACAAAGTGCATTACAAAATAATGATATACAAGTTGGTGGTGCAAAGAAAAAATCAGTTAGAGGAGCTTCCAAAAAAAGATCCACTTCTGCAAGTAAAAAAAAAGTTGTTAAAAAACCAGTTTCTAGAGGAGCATCAAAAGAAAGATCTGTATCAAAGAAAAGAGGAGCATCTAAAAAAAGAAGTACCTCTAGAGGAAAAGCTTCTAAATTAGTTGGAGGAGCAAAAAGAGGTAAATCAAAAGAACACAAATCAAAAGAACATAAACCAAAAGAACATAAATCTAAAGATAAATCAGTTGAAAAGAAACCAAAAGAAAAGAGATCTAAATCTAAAGAAAAGCATCCAAAAGAGCACAAACCAAAGGAAGTTAAACCAAAAGAAGTTAAACCAAAAGAAGTTAAACCAAAAATGAAAAGATCAAATTCAAAGGAAAAAAAATGATTAATTAAATAATAAAAAACAAAACTTTTTGATTTTATCTAATTTGTTATTATTTTTTAAAAATAATCTTTAGATGAAAAAATTAATGATAAATTATTATATATATATATATATATATATATTGATTATTATTTAAATTATATTATTTAATTTAGATAATAATTAATATTAATTTTTTAAATATTTTTATATTAATTCAAAAATAGTTATCATTTTAATATTTTAAAAATATATATTATTTTTTTATTATGATATAAATTAATATATATTAATTTATATATATAATATAATGAATAAATCAAAAATGAATAAACAAAATGTAGGTTGTGGAAATTTATTAAATTTAGAAGAAATAGATAATGTAGCAGATAAAGTTGTAGAAAAATATAATTAGTTAATGATTAAATAGCAATTATAGGATTTAAAATTTTCTCCATTTTTTGATAAAAAACATAATTAGTTAACAATAGTTGATTTTATAAAATATGTTAATAATACATTAACATATTTTATATATCCAGATAACAATTTATTATATAATAGTAAAAAAGAAAAGGTTTCATTAGAATAGATTATGAAGGAATATGAATATGAAAAATATAAGAATGATAACTAGGATCTATATTTATATAATTATCAACTTCATTTACAAAAAAAAAAAAAAAATATTTAATTTAAATTTAAAATTACAAAATTTATTACAAAAATTAAATATTAAGAGTAATTTATTTAAAAATAATTTATCAAAAGAAATGTTTCAAAAATATGTTAATATAATAACAGAAGATTTAAATTTATATTTATTTATAAATAATAATTTAAAATTATATAATAATAATAATGAAATGTTTTTGGAAGATATTATGGTAGAATATATGAATTATAATGATAATAAGAATGATAATGATGATAAGAATGATAATGATGATAAGAATATTGTCATATATAAATTCATGACATTTTTTCAAAAATATTCATATGAAACGTTTAAGAAATATAATAATATTTAGTATAAATCTATTTATACATCTTATACATCAACTGTAAAAAAATTTAGATTATTGTCTAATATTATTGATGATGTATGGCAAAAAAAAAATAATTATTATTATAATATATCTTTAAATGAATTAAATAATGTAATTGAATATTATGTGAATAAAAATTTTGAGAATATTGTTAATTATAAATTTCCATTATATAAGAATAAAAAAGGATTGGATACGTATACTTTTGATGAACTTATTGGTATTTATAAAAAAGAAAATAATAAAATAAAATTTAATATGTCAAAAATTAATGAAAATATAAAAAAATATGATGATTACCTAAAATTAAAACCACAAATATAGCAAGTTGGAGGTACAAAAAAAAAACAAGTTTCTAGAGGAGGTTGTGAAAATATATTGAGTTTAAATGAAGTAAATAATATAGCAAATTTTATAGTAAATAAATTAAATGAATTAAAAAAATTAAAAAAATCACAATCTCTAATAATTGGTTTAGATATGTGGAAAAAAAATCTATCATCAGATATATATGAAAAATTTAATTATAATGATATTAAATCATATATTGATTTTATTAAAGAAAATGAAACTGAAGGTATTACTGTAGGTAATTCAGTAGATGAGATAATTAATGATTTAATACAATTAAAAATATTTAGTAAGAATTCAACAGGAAGTAATTTATATACTTACAATGAAATTAAATTAATTTATGACAAAATCAATGAATCTGAATCTGAATCTGAAAAACAAAATATTAATAAAAATTGGTCTGAATATACTATATCAGATGAAATATCAATTAAATCAGAACAATCTCCAATAATTAATTCAAATAATGAAATATTACAAGGAGGTGCAAAAAAAAAAAGATCTAAATTAAAAGAAAAAATAAAATAATAAATTATTATATATATAATATAATGAATGAATTAAAAATAAATAAACAAAATAAAGGTTATAAAAATTTATTAAATTAGAAAGAAATAGATGATATAGCAAATAAAGTAGTACAAAAAATTAATGAGTTAAATAATAATGAGGTTAGTGTTAAAAATCTATTAGTAACTAATAATTTAATAAATAATGTACATAATATAGATCAGAACCAATAGTTTTTTAATACACAAAAATTACAAAATTTATTAATATCTAATAAATCTAGTAAATCTAGTAAATCTAGTAAATCTAATAAATCTAATAAATCTAATATATCATTATTAAATGAAAATAATTAGTTAGAAATAGTTGATAAAAATAATTTATCAATAAATTATAATTTATCAAAAAATAATAATGATGAAAATAATAATAATATACCAAAAAAATTTTTTTATAAGTTTAATGATAAATTTGTTGATTTGACAGATAAACAAGATATTTTACATAATATTATTATATATAGTGTGTCTGATTATATAAAATATTATCAGAATATTAATTTATATAACATAAATCATAATATTAATTTATATAACGAAAATCATAAAGAAGTCTCTATACAAGATATTATGCAAGAATATCAAAATAACAATTATTACAAAATAAATGATATAAAATATAATGAATATAATAATTTTATTAAAGAACAAGAAAAAGTACAAAATGGAGGTGCAAAGAAAAAACATTCTACTTTTACAACTAAAGATAGATCTGTTAAAAAACAAGTTTCTAGAGAAGCATTTAAAGAAAAATCTGTATCTAAAAAAAGAGAAAAAACTACTAAATTAGTTAGAGAATCATCAATGACTATATCAAAAAGAGGTAAATCTAAAGAAAAAAAATCTAAATCAAAAGAACATAAACTAAAAGAAATTAAACCAAAAATGAAGAGATCAAATTCAAAAGAAAAATAATTAATTAAATAATAAAAAACAAAACTTTTAGTTTTATCTAATTTGTCATTATTTTTTTAAAAATAATTTTTTATAATAAAATAAATTTATATAATAAAAGAAATAAAATGAATAAAATAAATAAACAAAATAAACAAAATAAAGATTATAAAAATATATTAAGTTAGAATGAAATAAATAATATAGCTGATGAAATAGTAAATAAAATAAAATTATTAAATAGTAATAATACTCATTTTGTTAAACAAAAAAATTTACAAACTAGTAATTTAATTACTAATGTAAATGATATAAATGATGTAAATGAAACACCAATTAATCTACTTGATAATAAAACTAATGTATATGAATATAATTATCAAGATATGTATGTAGATAAAAATCCTAATTTATCATTAGATCAATTAAATAGATGGATTAATTTATTTATAAACCATGGATTAGACTTTGATTTATTTGAATTTTACAATGATACAACTAAACAATATAAATATACATTAAATGATATTTTACAAATTTATTTAGATAAAAATAATGAATTTAATTTATCTGATAAAACATTTCAAATAAATAAAGATAATGAAATATTTAAATATTTAAAATCAAAAAAGTAAAATTAAAAAAAAGTAAAATCAAAAAAGTAAAAAAATAAATATATTTAATTAATTTAAAATAAATTAATTAAATCATCTAATAAATATAAATAAATAATCAAATAATAAATATAATCAAATAAAATAATAATAAATACAAAATATTAGTATTGTCAATTAAATAAAATAATATCATATTAATAGATTAGAATTATCATAATTAAATTTAGAATTATTATTTAAATTATACTATTTAGAAATAATTTGATGTTGATTTTCTTTTCTTTTTATATTATTCCAGAATTGGTTATCACTTAAATAATAATGTACTTTTTCAATATTTTTTGAATGTATAATTTTAATTTTCAATCCATACTAGAAATAAATAATATCATTTATATATTTTAATTTTAATTTAAAATCAGAAGCAATTAAATTTTTGAAATAAATATCCATATCATATTTTAAAGAAATATTTTTTTTATTTTTATCGATCCAAATAATTGTATTATCAACAAATTTAGTAAATTCAAAATGTTGTATATTAGTTGTTAAATCATTAATATTAAAACCTAATTTATCAATAATATTTAATGCATAATAATGATAAACATATTTATTTGTTTTAGAGAAATTTGCATAACAATCTATATCATTAACCATTTCTATTTTTTTAAATATTTCTAATTTTTCAGAAGTAGTTTGAGTTATTACATTATCATTTTCAACATCAATAATTGAAGATATATTTTTGTACCATTTCATTTTATTTCTATCATAATATTCACCGATAAAAGTTTTATCGAGATTATCAATATCATCAATATGATAGACATTTTTCAAATTATATTTATAAATTTCATATAAATCCATATCAGTAACACAAATTTTATTTTTTTTATTTTTATATTCTTCTTCTGAAATTAATTTAGCATCAAATATACATTGAACATTTTTGATAAATTCATCTTTTACTCTAGATTTTCGTATATCATTAAAATCACTAATAGCAACAATTTTTTCACCAAATTCTAAATATTCAAGTTTATATTTTTTATATTTTGCATATCCAATGAAACTTGCACTAAAATTTATTTTATCTTCAATACTTTCTTTACAATTATTTATATACAAATCATAAATTGCTTCCTATTTATATGGATAAACATATTGAAAATTATTGAATAATCCAACACAATCAACTTTTTTATGAATTAAATTTGAATGAATCTCATAATGAGTTAAATAATAATCATTACATAATATATTTTCAACATCAGAATATAATATTTTATGTTCATATTCTTTATAACATTTAAATTTATCTAAAGCTAAATAAATAACATTATTTTTAGGTTTTCTAACACGATGCAACATTTGACAAAATTCTTTAGCACCTAATGATTTTTCACATCCATATGCAAATATATAATCAAAATATACAGGATCAAAAGATACACCCATACAAACAGATGGTGTATAAATAACTATATCATATTGTTGCCATTTATCATTAACATTCATGAGACCTAAAACTTTTTCAGCATCTGGTGTTTCTCTATTAATGAGTAAAATATTTAAATGAGGATAATCTATTTGTATTTTTTTATAAATATCTTTAGCACGACTATTACTTGCGATAGGTATAACTATTTTTTTTCCTAGTCGTATTTCATTAAATAATTTATTTACCCATACCTAAAAAGTATTATAAAAGATAGTATAATCTTGAAATGGTGTAAATTTATTAATTATCATATATACATCGGATTCAAGTAAATATTTTTGAGCAGCAATATTTTTAAATTTTTGATTAATAATATTAACATAATAATTGATACATCTATTAGATAAATCGGCATCCATAATAAAAACATGATGTGCACTTTTAATAAAATATTCATATTTACTAACAATACAATTTGCTTTATCTGATTTTGTAAAATGTGATGAAGAAAAATATCTTGCTAAACTTTCACATTCGTCGACAATAACATAATCAAATTGTGTGCACTAGATTCTGGATAATGAATCTATTTGACAAATTATTTTTTTATCACTAATATGAGATTCTTTAATTTCTGAATATAATTTAAATCCATATTCTTGTAAATCATAATATAATTTTGCTCCGAATGTTCTTCTACTTGATACAAATAATATTTTTTTATTCATAAAATTATCATCTTTAAACATACTAGATAATAAATTACTTGTTTTACCAGTTCCTTTTTCACTCTAAACTGCTAATAATTTTTTATATAAATATGCATCATATAATGTTGGATCTAATTTTGGTAAATTTATAACATTTGTATTTGTCATATTAAAACATTTTTCAGGATTTAATTTAAATGATTCTTTATCATGTATGGTCAATTCAATTGGATTTTCAGGATATTTATCAACAATTGATTTTATTGATTTTGATGTTTTATAATTAATTCCTTCTTCTTTGCACCAATTTATTATTGTAGCAAATGTTATTTTTTTTTTATTATTTTTTTTACTAGAAAAATATGTCCATTGATATTCCATCATTTTTCTATCATATTTTGTAATTGACTATTTACTCCATTCATCCCATAAATTAAAATATTTTTTTTTATTTTCTTTATCTGGATTTAATGATGATACATTATGTAATGCAAATCCCATTATTAACCAATTATCATATTCTTCATAATATTTACTTGGTAATGAAAATATAATATCTTTTATCTATTCAATTGTCATCTAATTTTTATTTTTTATATTATTTTTATTATTTTGATTTTCACTAATAATATCTGTACTATTTTCATCTAAAATATCTGTATTAAAATCACTATTATAATCATCATTATTATCAATAATTACATATTCATCATCGATATCATCAACATAATCTAATTTATTGTTATTATTTTTTGGAATTTTAATTTCTTTAAGATTGATATATTTATTAATTAATTTATCAGTATGATTAGTTTTAGTAATTAAAGTATTTAACCAAAATTCTTCTAAATTTATATTTTTATTTGGAAATGCAGTGGTTGTTATTTTATTATCAATATCTATTATAATTTTAATTGGAACGAGAATATTATTAACTCCCATTTTAGAAGAAAAACAAGTTCTAAAACATTTCATATTATAAATTGAATTATCAACATATTTCATATCATATGAGCTATTTAAATTATTAAAAAAATCTTTACAAAAAGTATAATTTTTAAACATAATACCTTTAAAAATTATATGAAATGATAATTTACAATTATTTGAATAAATATTACTTTGTAAAACATATACATCCTATATATTAATTTTATAATTATAAAATTGTAAACATCCATCTATTACATTTTTTATTAATTTTTTAACTACTTGTAATGATTCATATTCTGTTATTCCATCATTTATATCAATATCCATTCCAAAACTCATTTGCATATCATTTGACCAAAATTCATAATAATTATTATTATCATCTGTATTATTATTAGATATTGTATGAAATATGATAGATGGATTAATAACTATAAATTTTTTTGTTCCTGATATATTCGTATCAATTTGAAACAATAATAGATCAGTTTTATTTGTTCTATTATAATAACTAATCGCGTCTTTTTTATATGTGAAAATAGTCATTTTATAGTATAATAGTAATATATTCTTATTATAAGATATAAAAAATCAATTATTCACTTTTTTTTTTTTATTATAATAAATATATAGTATATTAAATTTAAACATTAATTTAATTAAAGTAAAAAAAAAAATTGAAATTAAAATTACTTAAACATATAAGAAATACTATTAAATATATAATAATTATAATACATTTATTTAAAAAAAATAAATTTTAAAAA
>Ga0214919_10004265_pt1 | contig 20981 bp, 21 predicted proteins | sample LL1503_MetaG_FD_177994 | JGI IMG/M metagenome (GOLD analysis project Ga0214919, IMG submission 177994) | Freshwater microbial communities from Lake Lanier, Atlanta, Georgia, United States - LL-1503 | ecosystem: Environmental > Aquatic > Freshwater > Lake | place: USA: Georgia | collected... | reverse complement strand
TCATGTGCGCCTGGCAGGAATCGAACCTGCGACAACTCGCTTAGAAGGCGAGTGCTCTATCCGACTGAGCTACAGGCGCCTGCAGAGGTCGATAGTTAATTGTACCGACACGAGCCACTAAGGTTTTCTCCATGGCTGAATTTATTTACACGATGAAAAAGACGCGTAAAGCGCACGGTGACAAGGTAATTCTCGATGATGTGACCCTGATGTTTTACCCAGGCGCCAAGATCGGTGTGGTCGGACCCAACGGCGCCGGTAAATCTACCGTCTTGCAGATTATGGCTGGGCTACAACAACCATCAAATGGTGAGGCATATCTATCTCCCGGTTACACCGTCGGCATCTTGATGCAAGAGCCAATTTTAAATGAAGAGAAGAATGTAATTGATAACGTAAAAGAAGGCGTCGCCGAAACAGTTGCGATGCTCGACCGCTTTAATGCAATCAGCGATGAGATGTCACAGCCAGATGCTGATTACGACAAGTTATTGGCTGAGATGGGAACGCTGCAAGAACAGCTTGATCACCGCAATGCTTGGGAACTTGATTCACTGCTTGAACAAGCCATGGATGCACTTCGCTGTCCACCACCTGATGCTGATGTGAAAGTTCTTTCTGGTGGAGAAAAGCGCCGTGTAGCGCTGTGTAAGTTGCTCTTGGAAGCGCCAGACCTGCTCTTGCTGGATGAACCAACGAACCACTTAGATGCTGAATCCGTGCTTTGGCTGGAACAACATTTAAATAAATACCCTGGCGCAGTCGTTGCGATTACGCACGATCGTTACTTCTTGGACAACGTCGCGCAATGGATCCTAGAACTCGACCGCGGTCGCGCTTATCCATATGACGGTAACTACTCAACTTACCTCGAGACCAAAGCAACTCGTTTAAAGATTGAAGGACAGAAAGATGCCAAGCGCGCCAAGCGTTTAACTGAAGAACTCGAATGGGTTCGCCAGAATGCAAAGGGGCGCCAAGTTAAATCAAAGGCGCGTCTGGCACGTTACGAAGAAATGGCTGCTGAAGCCGACAAGATGCGCAAGTTAGACTTTGATGAAATTCAGATTCCACCTGGGCCACGTCTTGGAAATATCGTTGTTGAAGTCGATCACTTAACTAAAGGCTTTGGCGATCGCGTGCTTATCGATGACCTTTCATTTACCTTGCCCCGCAATGGAATCGTCGGAGTTATCGGACCAAACGGTGCCGGAAAGACAACGCTCTTTAAAACAATTCTCGGGTTTGAAAAAGCTGACTCTGGCAATGTAAAAATAGGCGAGACAGTAAAGATCGCCTACGTCGACCAGTCACGTGGTGGCATTGATCCGGCTAAATCGCTTTGGGAAGTTGTCTCAGATGGTTTGGACTTTATAAAGGTCGGCCAAGTTGAGATGCCATCTCGCGCTTATGTTTCAGCCTTTGGATTTAAAGGCCCAGACCAGCAGAAGAAGGCCGGCATTCTTTCAGGAGGCGAACGCAACCGTTTGAATTTAGCGCTGACTTTAAAGCTCGGCGGCAATTTGCTCTTGCTCGATGAGCCAACAAACGACCTTGATGTGGAAACCCTTGGTTCTCTTGAAAATGCCTTGCTTGAATTTCCAGGTTGCGCAGTTGTGATCTCCCACGATCGTTGGTTCTTAGACCGCGTTGCAACGCATATCTTGGCCTACGAAGGCGAATCTAATTGGTTCTGGTTCGAAGGAAACTTCGAATCGTATGAAGAAAATAAGATCTCTCGCCTTGGTGCAGATGCTGCACGTCCACACCGTGCGACCTACCGAAAGCTCACTCGCTAATGAAGTATTTAAATAAGCAATTTGTGCGCTGGGATGACATAGATGCGATGGGCCATGTCAACAATGCTAAATACTTAACCTTTGCGCAGGAAGCACGTTTCTTATGGGCGACTGAGGAATTCTCGGCAACAATGCGTGAATCATCTCTGATTGAAATGGTTGTTGCTCGCGCTGAAGTTGATTTCATTGAGCCCATTTATGATGGGGGACGATTTGTTGATGTTGAAATAAGCGTTGAAAAGATCGGGAACTCCTCATTTAATATGCTCTTTACAATAGCTGATGCAGGCAAAGTCTTTGCCAAGGTCAAGACGGTACAAGTGGCAGTCTCGCTTGAAACCAAGAAGTCTCGGCCACTTACCGATAAGGAACGCGAATTCCTCACCAAATATCTGGAACTTAATTAATTGAGCCAAACACCTAAGCAACGCAGAGTCCACCCCGGTTGGATTGCAGTGGCAGTCACCTTTGTGACTTTAATGGCCACTGCTGGATTTCGATCTGCACCAACGGTATTGATCATTCCGCTGCAAGATGCCTTTGGTTGGTCACGTTCTGATATTTCACTTGCAATTGCAATAAATGTACTTCTCTTCGGCCTGATTTCTCCATTTGCAGCAGCGCTCATGGAGAAATTTGGAATGCGTCGGGTAGTAATGTCAGCGTTAACTACGGTATCTCTTGGTGCATTTCTTACTATCTTCATTCAAGCGCCTTGGCAGTTAATTGCAACATGGGGAGTAATTGTTGGAACCGGCACAGGTTCCATGGCGCTGGTATTTGCCGCAACCGTTGCTAACCGTTGGTTCGTTGCCAAACGCGGTCTAGTAACTGGCGTTCTCACTGCAGCTTCTGCAACGGGTCAGTTAATTTTCTTACCTGGCCTTTCGCACTTAGCCCACACTTATAGCTGGAAGAGCGTTTCAATAACTGTCTCATCATTTGCGATGTTAGTTGTGCCATTTGTTTACTTCTTCTTACGGGAAAGACCAGCCGATATGGGGCTACTGCCATATGGCGCACCACTAGATTGGCAGCCGCCGGCAAAGAGTGAGTTAAGTGCGGGTGCTCTGGCAATTGATACGTTAAAGCAAGGGGTGAAGATAAAAGATTTTTGGTATTTATTTGGTTCATTCTTTGTCTGCGGACTTTCCACCAGTGGACTAATCGGTACACATTTCATACCGGCGGCTCATGACCATGGCATGATGGACACCTTGGCGGCATCTTTACTTGCACTTGTTGGAATCTTCGATGTAATCGGTACTTTATTTAGCGGCTGGCTAACTGATCGATACGACCCAAGAAAATTGCTCTTCTTCTATTACGGGCTACGTGGACTTTCTCTCTTCTTGCTGCCATCAATTCTCTTTTCTAGTATCCATCCATCAACGATGGTCTTTGTTATTTTCTACGGTCTTGATTGGGTGGCAACTGTTCCGCCAACGATCATGCTCTGCCGCGCCGTCTTAGGCCCACAACGCGCCAGCGTTGTCTATGGCTGGGTCTTTGCCGGACACCAAATTGGTGGCGCAACCGCGGCCTTTGGCGCAGCTGTCCTGCGCGTAAAGCTCGGTGATTACGCAGCAGCGTTTTATATCAGCGGTGCGATGTGCATCATCACTTCTTACTTTGTATTGCAGATCGCTAAGAACATACCCGATAGCCAGATGCGGACATGAGCACTTTCTACGAAGCAGTCGGGGGAGAAGCATTCTTCAACGATTTCGTATCGCAGTTCTATGCCCGTGTTGTAACTGATCCAATATTGCGCCCGATGTATCCTGAAAAAGATATGCAGGGTGCAGCCAAGCGTTTAAAGATGTTCCTTGAACAATATTGGGGCGGACCAACTACTTACTCTGAAGAACGAGGCCATCCACGTTTGCGGATGCGCCATGCAGGTTTCAAAATTGATTTAGCCGCTCGTGATGCTTGGCTTGCCTGCGCAATGGGTGCATTAGATGGAATGAAAATGGACGATGCTAATCGCGTGCAGCTGCGGGAATACTTAGAAATGGCTGCGCATGGAATGGTTAATTCTTCTGAGACGCATTCCCTATAACTAGGATTTCACCGTTACGGACATACCAAAGAACGTTCTTCTTATCTCGAACAGTTGTTATACGTAATCCAACCTTTTCAACAACGCCCTCTATTTCTAATACTTTTATCTCATCGCCCACGCCATATTGATCTTCTATCAGCATAAAAATTCCAGATAAAATATCGCGCACTAAAGTTTGTGCACCAAGGCCGATTGCCACACCAATTACACCAGCGGATGCGATGACTGGTCCGAGATTAAATCCGAATTCGCCGAGAATCATTCCGATTGCGATAAGCCAGATAACTGCTTTGAGGATTGAAGTGAGAACAGAACCGGTAGTGCGGGCGCGTTCTGCTTGGCGCTTGGCAAAACCCGGACCGGGCTTCAAATCTGTGGTGGCGAGTTTATTAACTGCTCGATCAATGGCGCGGCGGCCAATGCTGTGGCTGATCCAGGCAGCGACCAGGACGGTGAAGATGCGCAGCGGGGAACCGCTAAGCCAATCGAGAATATTGCGGGTCTGCTCGCTCATGGCCAAACTCTAATCCAATTCTTTACCAAAAATTGACCTGCAAATGCCCCTAACTCAAGCTTTCTTAGTGCAAGATAAACCAATCGGCGCGAGCCACGCGCTTCGAAACTGGGGTATGTATGTCTCGCTCGTTAGTTCTAAACGCCACCTACGAACCGTTAGGTGTTGTAACTGAACGTCGTGCGCTGCTGCTTGTTCTTAACTCTCGCGCCACCATGATTGAGTCTTCTGGAACCGTTCTTCACTTTGCGCAAGGCCAGATAGAACTCCCATCGGTTATTCGCCTAAATAAATTTGTAAAGATTCCTTATCGCCATGCTGTTCCACTTTCTCGTCGCGCCATATTTGCTCGCGATGGCGGCCGTTGTGTTTACTGCGCAGCACCTGCAACATCTATTGACCATGTGATTCCGCGTTCTCGTGGCGGCGGACACAATTGGGAGAACGTCGTATCTGCGTGTCACAAGTGCAATCACTTAAAGGCGGATAAGCCGCTGAAAGATTTGGGATGGAGACTTCGCTCACTTCCGCGCGAACCAGTTGGCGCTGCCTGGCGAATTCTTGGCACAGGACGCACTGATAATCGTTGGTTGCCATATTTGGCACCATTCGGTGTGTCTGCAGCTACTGCTTAACTGACTTACACTTACTTCCATGATGATTCATATTGCATCGGCAATTCATAGCTTTGTCCAAGGCGCGCAAGAAGATGGCACAAATGCCGGTGAAGGTTTAAGCGTCCTACAGACCTTTACCTACTTTTTTGTAGCACCAGTTGCGTTGTTTTTAGTGATCTCACTATTGGCATACGTTGCAACAGGAGAACGCAAGAAAAAAGCCAAAAACGATTCAGTAATTACTTCGATCGATTAATTAGCGAGCATCGACTGCGCGAGCTTTAAGCGCACGAGTCATTGCATCACGGCCTTCAGCAACAGTACGACGCAGGGCATGCGATGCGTCTTTGCCAGTCACATCAAGCCAATGCTGCGCCTTCTTAACTGTTTCATCGCTAATCGCCCAAGTTGGGAAAGTTAGCGTCGCTGTAGTTTCGGCAATCTCAAAGCCTTTAGTAGCCCAGACTTTCAAGATGGCATCGAAGTATTCATCAACGAATCCCTCGAGTAGATCGCCATGGATACTTTCATTGAAGCCGCGGCATTTATAAGAGTGGATACTGTTACTCAAGTCATCGGTTGTAACTGATTTAAAGGCGGCGGCCTTAGCTGCAACACTAGGAATCGCAGCATGAGCAAAGGCAACATATTGCTTGCCGTGTGCGGTCTTATCGCGATCAGCTTCAGCTGCAATTTCAGTTGGGCCATAAATGCCGCGCTTTACGCCACACAAGAATATGTACCAGCGAAGATCGGCATCAATTGTTAGACCATCGACTGCGCCATCTAGCATCGCCTTTAAGCGATCAAACTGTGCGGGTGTAACCGCGTTATTTGTGAATGCGCGGGCGTATTGAAGTTGGTGATCGCTTCCTGGTTTTGCCTTATCAAGGAAGGCTTCTGCAGCATTTGCTACCGCAAGGCGCATGGCATCGCGATTTTGCGGCGCTACATAGGCCCAGATTGCGGTATCAATCTGCATGAAAGTGGCGGTGATCATTGAAATATCTGTCTCGCCCTTAAGAGCATTTAGTGCGATGTTTATGTAATCACTTGCTGAAAGTTCGCCATCGCGGGTTGAATCCCAGAGCGATGCCCAAATAAGTCCACGTGCAAGTGAATCATCTAACTTTCCTTCATAGCTCTTCATCGTTTCAACTGAGCGTTCATCAAAGCGCAACTTGGCATAGCTCTGATCATGGTCGTTGATCAGCAAGAGATCTGCCGCTTTTTTGCCTGCAAATTCCTTGATCTCAGTTAATTCGCCATCGATATCGACTTCAATACTCTCGCGACGTACCAATGTGCCGTCATGAAGGTCGAAGAGGCCGATAAATAAATGGTGCGGGCGAAGCTCTTTTGAGCCAACCGGCATCGGTGGCACTTCTTGCTTTACAGAGACAGATGCATATTTGTCGCCATCTAGCGTCACTACCGGGCGCAAGGTATTTACACCTGCTGTGCGCAACCATGTGGCCACCCAAGCAGTTAGATCCTTGCCGCTGGTGGCTTCTAGTTCAGTGATCAAATCACTTAGTTCGGTGTTCTTGTAAGCATGCTTTGCAAAGTATTTGCGAAGGCCGGCGATGAAGTTATCGCGTCCTACGTGGGCAACGAGTTGTTGCAATACCGATGCACCCTTTGCATATGAAATACCATCAAAGTTGGTGCGCACATCATCGAGATCTTCCATCTCGACTGCAATTGGGTGGGTCGAAGTTAGCTGATCTGCGCGATAAGCCCAGTTCTTGCGAACCGAGTTAAATTCAGTCCAGGCATGCTTATATTTTGTTGATTCGCTAACGGACATGTAAGAAGCCCATTCCGCAAATGATTCATTGAGCCAAAGGTCTTGCCACCATTTCATTGTGACCAAATCACCAAACCACATATGGGCCATCTCGTGATGGATAGTTGTGGCGCGGCTGATGTAGCTGCGTTCGGTAACTTTGCTGCGGAAGATCAGAACGTCTTCGTGGAAAGTCACGCAACCAACGTTCTCCATGGCGCCCCAGTTGTATTCAGCAACTGCAATCTGATCGTACTTACCGAATGGATAAGCCAGACCGAAAGTCTTTTCAAAGTAAGCAAAACCTTGCTTAGTTACTTCAAAGATCTTTTCCGCATCTACGTGCTGGAAGAAAGATTTACGGGCGTAAATACCGAGCGGAATAGTCTTCTCGCCCTTGTATTCATCATGAACTGATTTGTATGCACCAGCGACGATCGCGGTTACATAGGTTGAGATAACTTGAGATTTAGCGAATTGAATATGTTTGCGATCGCCATCTAAATCTTTAGTAGATTCTATGCCGTAATTTGAGATTACTTCCCAATGCTTTGGCGTAATCGTGCTAATTGAGAAAGTCGCCTTTTGATCGGGTTGATCGAAGCAGGCATACATACGGCGAGCATCGCCGGTTTCAAACTGGGTATAGAGATAGACCTCATCATCGGCAGGATCTACGAAGCGGTGCAGACCTTCTCCAGAAGTTGAGTAAATACCTTCGTGCTCGATCTCCAAGGTATTTTCCGCAGCGATTGGTGGCAAGAAGATTGATTCACCATCAAACTTGGGATCAAAATCTGCACCATTGAGTTTTGCGCTAATTACGCGCTTTCCAACGCAGTCGATAAATGTTGTCTCGCCAGGCTTAAGCCCCGCAAATTTAATCGTGGTCTTAACCAAGAAGGTCTGAGCACCAGTAGTCACATCCAAGTCAATTTTGTAACTTTCGACTTTTAGGATTTGGGAACGTTGGGCTGCTTCAACTTGCTTGAGGTTAGTACCTGACACGACGACTCCTTCGAGGGATGCAATTTTTGCTTCTCGGAGTCTAATCGTGAAAGAGTTCGAGTGTGGAACCAATGACAAACCGCAGTTATCGCTTACGCGGCGTGCGGATCACCCCAGCACAACAGGCGGCGCGCGATACTTTATGGGCGAAATATGGGGTGACTTTCACAGAGTCTCAAATTGATTTAGATGCGCTATTTCCCAAGAAACAACCACTGATTATGGAGATTGGTTATGGAATGGGAGAGGCAACCTGGCAGATTGCTAAAGCCAATCCAGGTATAAATTATCTAGGCGTTGAAGTTCATTTGCCTGGCGGTGGAAAGTTAATGGCACGTTTGGACGAATACGAACTTACAAATGTACGCGTGATCGAGCGCGATGTCTTCGAAGTCTTTTACTACATGGTTAAAGATCAAAGCCTTGATGGCGTCCACTTATTCTTTCCAGATCCTTGGCCCAAGAAGCGCCACTTTAAACGCCGCATTATTCAAGAACGCTTCTTAAGCGAAGTTGCAGCCAAATTGAAGCCCGGTGGTTATCTGCACATTGCAACAGATTGGGCGCCATATGCCGAATGGATTGCCGAAGTATTTTCACAGAGCAAGTTATTTACTGGGGGAGTAATAGATCGCCCCGATGGGCGTCCGCTAACTCGATTTGAAGGACAAGGCATTTCGAAAGATCACGCAGTAAGTGATTTTAGATTTATAAAAGCTTAAGTTAAATATCGCCTGTCTCTTCATACTTTGAGATTAAATTAATTCGGCGGATATGGCGCTCATCATTGCTAAAAGGCGTTGCAATAAAGGCATCGATAATCGCTTTGCAATCTGCAATTGAATGCATTCGTCCACCGATAGCGACCACATTTGCATTGTTATGTTCTCTGCCGAGTTTGGCCGTTTCGATACTCCAGGCCAGGGCCGCGCGAACGCCCTTAACTTTATTGGCTGCCATTTGTTCGCCGTTACCAGAACCACCTAAAACGATTCCAAGTGAGGCCGGATCTTTAGAAGCTGCGATAGCTGCAGGAATACAGAAAACCGGATAATCATCTAACGCGTCATATTCGTATGGCCCGTGATCTGTAACGTCATGTCCGTTATTTACCAGGTGAATAATTAGCTCACTTTTAAGTTCAAGCCCGGCGTGATCGCTGCCAATATGTAAACGCATGCCTGAAGTCTCTCACGGTGTCATTTATCTAAGCCTGATCGCAACAACGAAAAACCCGCCGCGATGGAGAATTCGCGACGGGTTTTTCTACCCTTGGAGGAACTACATGAAACTAATCGGTAGAACTTATGCTGATGGTGTTGCTGTTGGTGCAGGAATCTTTGGAGCCTTACCCATGCCGCCCATTTCTGGACCACCATGACCGCGACCGCCTCTTTCGCCCTTACCCATGCCGCCCATTGCTGGACCACCCATACCGCGAACTTCTTCAACTTCAGCGGTTATATGTGCGGTAAGACCTGCCTTAAGAGTTGTTGCTTGTGCAGCAGTCAACTTTCCGGCAGTTACAGCTGCATCGATTCGCTTTGTCTCATCTGCAACTAGGACTGCGATGAGTTCAGCTTTCTTTGCACCTGCGATTGCACCAAGTGATTCACCTGCTGCAAGACGTGATCGAACAGTTGCACTGTCAACTCCGATTGTCTTCGCAATCAGAGCATCTAGCGCAGCACGATCTGCGTTCATTGGACCCATACCTTTACCAGGTCCATCGCCACCACGAACAGGTGCTGCAGCAGCAAATGCTGCCTTCACTGCATCTGCTTGTGCTTGTGTAATCGTTCCCTTAGTGACGAGCGCCGCTAGAACAGAAGCGATTGCATCTTCTGGTCTGTTGACATTTGCCATTGGATTAGCAATTCCATTTGAGGAAGTGCGAGTTGTCTTAACGGCAACTACCTTGGTCTTTGACGCAGCTTGACCGACTCCAACTGTTCCGATTGTTAACGCAACAGTTGTGATCGCAATTGCGATGACGCTCTTCTTTGATGACATTTGCATGTCTTCCCTTCATCCCTTGGAGCACTTCGTCGAAACCCTCGTTATCGACTGGTAGTAGATAACTACCTGATGCTCAAAAAAGTACCCCTAGAACCTGTGAGACCCTTGCGAGTTTTGCCAGTTTGGCCTGCGTGCAAAGGGGGATATTCCTAGCGGCTCTAAGAAATATCTCAGGGAAAGCCCCCTTCGCGCTAAAAGTGCCCCGCCTCACAATTTTCTTTAACACCCGTAGCCAGTGGACCTGGAGGTTCCATGAAACGCAACCGGACAATTATCGAAGTATTTGTCACTCTCTTACTTACAGCCCTGATCTCAGATACGGCGATCCCTATATCGGCTGCCGCCAATAAACCTAAATCTGCCGGCCGCACATCTAGTGCAATCCCTAACACCATCTTGAATGGCAAAGGTGCGCCACTTTCCACCTTGGGTATCGATGGCGATTTCTATATTGATACACGTTCACTTCTAATTTACGGACCCAAGAAAAGCAATAAATGGCCGTTGCCACAAAGTTTGCAGGGACCGGCAGGAATTCCAGGCGTTGATGGAAAAAATGGCAGCGAAGGTAAAACTATTTCTAACGCATCAACAGTTGCAGGCCCAACTGGTGCGCAAGGAGAGAAAGGCGAAAAGGGAGATAAAGGTGAACCAGGACTTCCCGGTGCTAGCGGTTCGCAAGGGCCAGCCGGTGTGAAAGGAGAAACTGGTGCAACTGGACCGCAAGGTGCAACTGGTCCATCAGGTGGTGGAGGTGGAACAACTGGACCACAGGGACCAGCTGGTGCAAAAGGTGACACTGGTGCAACTGGTGCGACGGGTGCGCAAGGACCAATTGGTTTAACTGGTGCAGCTGGTTTAACGGGAGCAACTGGCGCAGCTGGTTTAACGGGAGCAACTGGCGCAGCTGGTTTAACGGGAGCAACTGGATTAACCGGTGCAACTGGTGCAGCTGGTTTAACGGGAGCAACCGGCGCAACCGGCGCTAAAGGTGATACCGGTGCGACTGGTCCATCAAATGTTTACGTCAACAATATTCCGAGTTGGACCTTGTCTACGTCGACCCCAAAGTCGTATGCCACTTCATCGTATTTTCTAAGTTATAAATCAAGTAAAAGTTACTCATATTCGATTTATCTATATGGGCAATCAGATGCAACTGCAAGCGTATTTGCACTTGAAATCATCCACTCTGACGGCTCCACTTCTAAGTTTGGTTATTCAGCAGTTGAAAACATCAATTTCTCTGGTGAACCAAAGTTCGTTCGCTATACATTCACAATTACTGGCGTCATCACTCCTGTTGGGGGAGATGTCAGTTTGGCAATTCGAGTGATTGATGACGGTGGAATAACTGGGGGAGCGAACTCAATGACGTTCAGTGGAATAGTGTTTTCAACTCTTGTAGGAGCGGTTGGAACTCTCTAGCCTTTTGTCATACGGTGTTTCACGCCAAAACCTAGAAATTCCTGAGAGTAACTGGGTAAAGTTTGGCACATGTCAGGGCAGGTACTGGTTTCTATCCGTGCACTAAAGCGTTCCTTCGGCGATGTTCGGGCGGTTGATGGAGTTGATCTTGATGTTAGAGAAGGTGAATTTCTAACTCTCCTTGGACCTTCCGGTTCAGGTAAGACGACTGTGCTGCGAATGATTGCTGGTTTTGAAAAGCCTGATTCAGGATCAATCACTTTGGCAGGTAAAGATGTATCGCAATTGCCTCCGTATGAGAGAGATGTAAATACAGTCTTTCAAGATTATGCACTTTTTCCACATATGGATGTCTTAACAAATATCGAATATGGGCTAAGAGTCAAAGGGGTTTCGAAGGAAGAACGTCGCGCCCAAGCCTTGGTGGCGTTAAAACAAATTCGCCTTGAAGGATACGAAGATCGAAAGCCTGCTCAGTTATCTGGCGGACAGCGCCAACGTGTTGCTTTGGCTCGCGCATTGGTTAATAAGCCATCGGTGCTTTTATTGGATGAGCCACTTGGTGCGCTGGATCTGAAGCTGCGCGAACAAATGCAAATAGAGTTAAAAGCCCTTCAGCGTGAAGTTGGAATTACCTTCATATTTGTCACCCACGATCAAGAAGAAGCACTTTCAATGAGCGATCGAATCGCAATTTTTAATCACGGAAAGATTGAGCAATTGGGCACTCCTCGAGAGATATACGAAATTCCAAAGAGCGCCTTCGTCTCAGAATTTGTTGGGCAAACTAATCGGATTGAGATAGATGGCGAGAAAGTCAATATCCGTCCAGAATTCGTCTCTATTTCAAAATCTGGTGCATCTGGAGACCGAACGGTCAAAGGCACGCTGCGCGATGAAATATTTGTAGGGGCATCCACTAGGTATTTGGTCGATACCAACTTGGGTTACTCAATGATTTCAACCCAAGTAGATAACGATTTAAAGATCGGCGATGCCGTGACTTTATCGTGGCAGAAAGAAAGGGAATTCCTAGTTCAGGAATGAATTGGGTGGCCATATTCAACCGCTGAATATGGATGATCAAGATGGAGGTACAGATGCAAAAGAAGCGTCTGTTTTCACAGATAGCAGCTGCCTCAGTTGCAGCGCTAATTCTCGCCGGATGTTCATCTAGTAAAGATGCAGCATCAAATAGCGGCGTGCCTGATGTCCCAATGATGAAAACACTTGGCGCTGGCGAAGGCCAGGTAAATGTCGTCGCCTGGGCAGGTTATGTAGAAAATGGTTCTACCGATCCAAAAGTTGACTGGGTAACTGGCTTTGAAAAAGACACCGGTTGCAAAGTAAATGTTAAGACTGGTGCAACTTCAGATGAGATGGTCGCATTGATGAAAACTGGCGAATACGACGTCGTTTCTGCATCTGGTGATGCATCACTTCGCTTGATATACGGCGGAGATGTTGCCCCTATAAATACAGATTTAGTTCCTAACTACGCAGACATCTTCGATAACTTGAAGTTGCAGCAGTGGAACTCAGTTGATGGTGTTGCCTACGGTATTCCACACGGACGCGGAGCAAACTTGCTTGCTTACCGCACAGATATCGTAAAACCTGCTCCAACTTCTTGGGCTTCTGTATTTGATGCTAACTCGCCATACAAGGGCAAAATCACTGCATACGATTCACCAATTTACATGGCAGATGCAGCCCTTTACTTGATGAAGACTCAACCAGATCTAGGAATCACTTATCCATACGCACTTGATCAGAAGCAATTTGATGCAGCTGTTGCATTGCTAAAGGCTCAGAAGCCTTTGATCGGTGAATACTGGGGAGATTACCTAAAGCATGTGGCATCACTTAAATCTGGTGGCACTGTTCTTGGAACTACTTGGCAGGTCAATATCAACTTGGCTAAGGGTGAAGGAACCAAGGTTGAGGGAATCAAACCAATCGAAGGATCAACAGGTTGGTCAGATACTTGGATGGTCTCTTCGAAAGCGAAGAATCCAAACTGTGCATATTTGTGGATCAACCACATCGCCTCTCCAGTTGCTAACGCTGGAGTTGCAGAATGGTTTGGCGAGGCACCATCAAATGCCAAATCTTGCGATCTGACTGCAGATAAGAACCACTGTGCAACTTTCCACGCATCGGATGATGCATATTGGAAAGATGTTTACTACTGGAACACTCCAACTGAAGCGTGTCTTGATGGACGCACGGATGTGAAGTGCGTTCCTTACGCTGAATGGGTCAAAGCGTGGTCCAGCCTGCGTAATTCTTAAGTTAATAGCCGGGCGCGGAGATTTCCGCGCCCGGCTCTCTTATTTTAAAAGGAAGAGTGATGCTGCAAGAAGTCAGTAATAAAATGCATAAGAGGCCGAAGTTGCGCCTTACTGCTTTGCTGACTGCCCCGATTTTATGGTTGGTGGTTGCTTATCTTGGTGCACTTGCGGCATTACTTATTAATGCCTTTTTTACGATTGATTCCTTTACCGGCAATGTTGTTCAAACATTCAACTTTGGTAATTTTCAAGATATGTTCTCGGATGCGGCTTATAAGAATGTAGTTTTGCGTACGCTTGGAATCGCAGGTGCCGTAACGGTACTCTGTACGATTCTTGCAATACCAATGGCTTTTTATATGGCGAAGATTGCAAAACCCGATACGCAAAAGATTTTAGTTGCACTAATTCTGACTCCGCTTTGGGCTTCTTATCTTGTAAAGATCTATGCCTGGCGCACCATGTTGGAACCGGGCAATGGAGTTCTAGATTGGTTACTTGGTCCGATCGGATTTAAATCACCAGGATTTGGAGGCCCAGCGATAATTATCGGTCTGTCATATTTATGGCTTCCCTACATGATCTTGCCGTTGTATGCGGGTTTGTCACGTCTACCGAATAATTTACTTGATGCATCCGGTGATCTCGGCGCACATAATTGGTATACCTTCCGCCGAATAGTTCTGCCTTTGATATTTCCAAGCTTGGTAGCGGGATCGATGTTTACCTTCTCCTTGAGTTTAGGTGACTACATAACAGCGACAATTATTGGTGGAAAGCTACAAATGCTCGGCAATGTTGTCTATCAAAACTTCAGTATTAATCTGCCATTTGCGGCAACAATCGCAACGATTCCAGTGACAATAATGGCTATCTACTTATGGATGGTGCGCCGTACCGGAGCGCTGGCGAGCCTCTGATGACAATTTCACGAAGCGCTCGTTTAGCACTGGCAACCCTGCTAGGGATGGGACTTGCCTTTATCTATGTTCCACTTACGGTTGTCATTATCAATTCGTTTAATGCCAGTCGCACATTTAGCTGGCCGCCAACTGAATTAACTACAAAATGGTGGGCCAAGGCAATTGAAAACACAGGTGTGCGCCAAGCTCTCAAATGGTCAATTATTGCCGGGCTATCAGCGACAGTAATAGCACTGCTGTTAGGCACCGCACTTGCCTTTGCCGTCAGCCGTTACGAATTCTTTGGTAGGGAAGTAATTTCGTTATTGGTTGTACTTCCGATTTCTCTACCGGGCGTCGTCACCGGTATTGCGCTTAATAACGCTTTTACGAAGCAACTAGGGATATCAACCGGGTTGATTACAGTAGTTATTGGACATGCCACCTTTTGTATCGTGGTCGTATATAACAATGCACTTGCCCGACTTCGGCGTATGGGAACTTCGTTGCAAGAGGCGTCTATGGATTTAGGCGCGAATGGAGTGACAACTTTTAGACTAGTCACTCTGCCAAATATGGCATCGGCGCTCTTGGCGGGAGGGTTACTTGCCTTTGGACTCTCTTTCGATGAAATTGTTGTAACGACATTTACCGCAGGGCCAGGAATACAAACTCTTCCGCTTTGGATTTACAACAATCTATTTCGTCCTAATCAAGCACCAATCGTGAATGTGGTGGCGGCAACACTTGTAGTGCTATCGATTGTTCCTATTTATCTCTCGCAACGATTAAGTAGCGATAGTTCAACAGGCGGGCGCTTTTAAAACAGCGATTTCGCTTAATTCTTGGAGCGGGTGACCGGGATCGAACCGGCATGGCCAGCTTGGAAGGCTGGGGCTCTACCATTGAGCTACACCCGCGAGTGGTGCTGGCCAGTGAACTGGCTTCGCGATACGGGTAAGAGTACTGCCTCGGTAACCGAGAGTAAAAAATTACTCTAGACTCACCAATTGCGCCACGGGGCGTAGCGTAGTGGCTAGCGCGCCTGCTTTGGGAGCAGGAGACCGGGAGTTCGAATCTCCCCGCCCCGACCAGAAGTTCAATAAAGATTTATTTACAGCTCAATTTAATTTCTAATCAAGGAGCACTTTGTGAAGAGCACGGTCGAAACACTTTCCCCAACTCGCGTCCGTCTCGATATCGAAGTTCCTTACACAGATCTAACTACTTACATCAGCGAGGCATACACAACTGTTGCCAAGAAGATTAATATCCCAGGATTCCGTAAGGGCAAAGTACCTGCAGCGATGATCGATCAGCGCGTTGGTCGTGGCTCGGTAATTGATGAAGCGATCAATAATGCACTTCCTGAATTTTACGGAATGGCAGCTCGCGAACACTCAGTTCTAGTCGTTGGCCGCCCAGAAGTTGAAATCAAGGAATATGTCGATAACGAGAAGTTGGTATTTGCAGTTGAAGTAGAAGTACGTCCTGAAGTAACCCTTCCTGACTTTTCTAAGATCACCATCGAAGTAGATGAAGTTGCAGTCACCGATAAAGATATCGATGAGCAGGTAGACGAGCTCCGCGCCCGCTTCGGAACTCTTTCAACTGTAGAACGCGAAACAAAAGATGGAGACTTTGTAACTGTTGATCTCACCGCCAAAATCGATGGCGCAGAAGTAGATGGCGGCAAGGCCAGCGATATTTCTTACGAAGTAGGTTCTAACCGCATGATCGATGGCCTAGATGCTGCGCTCGTTGGCATGAAGGCCGGAGATATTAAGAACTTTGAAACTCAGCTCGTCGGTCAGAAAGATGACGAAAAGGGCGATGTTGAGATCAAGCTCAAGGCGGTTAAAGAACGCGAACTTCCACCAGTTGATGATGCTTTTGCAAAGCTAGCATCTGAGTTCGACACAATTGCAGAACTCAAGGCAGATTTCACCGAACGCCTAAAGCGCGTTAAGGCACTTGAACAAGGTACACAAGCACGTGATTTGTTGTTGAAGAAGATGATCGATGATCTTGATATTCCAGTGCCAGATAAGTTAGTTGCTGATGAAGTTCACCAGCACCTTGAAGGCGAAGGACGCTTAGAAGATGAAGCACACCGCGCTGAAGTAGATGGCGAAGTTCGCGTATCAATCAAATCTGATTTCTTACTAGATGCCATTGTTAAGGCCGAAGAAGTTCAGGTTAATGAAATTGAATTAACTGAATATTTAATTCGCACATCACAGCGTTACGGAATGCCACCAGAGCAATTTGCTAAGCAACTCCAAGATGCCGGTCAGATTTCACAGCTAGTCGCTGAGGTATCTCGCACCAAGGCTTTGGCTGGCGTGCTCGGCCGAGTCAACGTTGTCGACAAATCAGGCAACAAGATCGACCTCGAGGCGCTTCGCCCGCAGACTTCACCTGTTGAGTCTCTTCCTGCGGAGTAGCTTTCAGAGTAGTTTGGTAGCTCCAACGCTGATTTGAGGTTGCAGTTGCGCCTATTGCTTCTTCGCATTTTTCTAATTTTGACGTTGCAATTTTCTTTTTTAACCGGTGCAGCGATTGCGTCCGATGACCCCGATTCCGTAACTGTTGTAGTCCAGCCTTCGATCGCGAGCACTTTGGTTCTGCCACCGATAATGGTCAACCCATTAAAGGCGAAGATGATCAGTGTAAAACTTGGGAAAGCAGTTGTCTTTACCGTTGCAGATCCAGCAATCTGGAAAGGCAAAGTAATAGATCCCAAGATTGCAAAGTTTGTGGCTGGGGGACCGATGTCTACTTATGAAACTAATCCATCGCTGACCTTGCTAAAAAAGGGAAAGACCACGGTCTCGTTGACCGATGGCAAAAAGACTTATCTCCTCAAACTGACGGTCTCATAACGGATCGGCTCTGCCCTGAGCGAACAAGGGTACTTTTGCGCCGATTTTTCGATATTTGGGAAGCATTTGGCCGTAAGGATTGTTAAGGTCACTACATATAAAGAAGTAATCAATCAGGAGGATCACGTGGATTATCAAGACCCACAGTCAACCGGGCTAAACGCTCGCACTGCAGCAACTGGCAGCAACTGGCTAGATGACAATGTCTATAATCGTTTGCTGCGCGAACGCATCATCTTTCTTGCTGGAGAATTCCGCGACGAGATGGCCAATGCAATCTGCGCGCAGATGTTATTGCTCTCTGCTGAGGATCCTGAGAAAGATATCTACCTTTACATCAACTCACCTGGCGGTTCAGTAACTGCAGGTATGGCCATCTACGACACTATGCATTACATCAAGAACGATGTTGCAACAGTTGCCATGGGAATGGCTGCTTCTATGGGCCAATTCATTCTTACCGCGGGTGCGCCAGGAAAGCGTTATGCAACTCCTAATGCACGCATCTTGATGCACCAACCACTCGGTGGCATTGGTGGTACCGCAACTGATATTCGTATCCAGGCAGAACAAATGGCAATTACTAAGCAGACTATGTCTGAGCTAAATGCCAAGCACACTGGACAGCCACTAGAAAAGATTATTGCTGACTCAGACCGCGATAACTGGTTTAACGCCAAGGACGCACTTGCTTATGGCTTTATCGATCACGTCGCTACAAACGATGGACAAGTTGCGGGAGGCAAGAAGTAATGAAACATATTCAAGAAATTACCAACCGCTACGTTCTTCCAACTATCGAAGAAAAGACCGCCTACGGTTACAAGCGCCTTGATCCATATACAAAGTTATTCGAAGAGCGCATCATCTTCTTGGGCCAACCAATCGATGACACAGTTGCTAACGATGTAATGGCGCAATTGCTGACTCTGGAATCAATGGATCCAGATCGCGATATTTCGATCTACATCAACTCACCAGGTGGATCATTTACTGCGCTAACTGCAATTTATGACACGATGCAATTTGTTCGCCCAGACATCACAACAATCTGTCTTGGACAAGCAGCATCTGCTGCCGCGATCATCTTGGCCGGTGGCACAAAGGGAAAGCGTTACGGACTTGAGCATTCAAGAATTCTGATCCACCAACCTTCATCTGAAGGTGGCGGACAGGCATCTGATATCGAGATCCAAGCTCGCGAAATTATGCGTATGCGCGGCCTGCTAGAAACGATGCTTGCTAAGCATTCTAATAAAACGATCGAAGAGATCGAAAAAGATATCGAGCGCGACAAGATTCTGACTGCTGCTGAAGCAGTTGAATATGGAATTATCGATAAGGTTATGTCTTCACGTAAGGCAAAGCCTTCGGCTTAATTCTTAATTTAATCTCTGAAAGAGGAGCGTCGGTTTAGAAATGTTTAAAAAATATTTCGAACCCGGCGCTCTTTTCTCTAATCCGGCATATAGAAATATGCTCATCTCGAGCACATTAACTAGTATCGCCGTCTCAGCTTTCCCAATCGCTTTAGCTGTAACGGTTCTTGATGCAGGTGGCAGCGCTACAACACTCGGACTAATACTTGCTGCTCGCGTTCTCTCTGGTGTCTTACTTGCACCAGTAGGTGGCGTCTGGGTAGATCGCCTGCCACGTAAAACAATTCTGATTATTTCTGATGGCTTCCGTGCGGTAATAGGTAGCGTTGTGATCTTTATAAATCCTGAAAATATTGCGATGTGGATCTTAGGAACTATCGTCATCTTGATGGGCGTCAGCGATGCCTTTGGCGGTCCAGCATCTGGGGCGATAATTCCTAGCATTCTCCCTGATTCATTATTACCTTCTGGAAATGTAGTTCACGGAATTGCAAAGAAAACTTCCACAATTATTGGGCCAGGAGTCGCCGGAATTATTGTTGTCTCACTCGGTACACATGCGACATACATTGCAACCTCAGTTCTATTTTTGATTGGGGCAGCGCTACTTGTGCGCATAGATGAAGGCGCACGCATTGCACCTGAAAGCGGGAAAACGAAATTCCTCTATGAAGTCAAAGAGGGCTTACGCGTTGTCTGGTACTACAAATGGATCGCCGCGATGATCGTGATGGCTTCGGTGCAGCTGATGATGGTAATCGGCGTTGAAACTGTACTTTTACCAGTTATTACCAAACGAGACTTTGGTACTTCTTCAGTCTTTGCAACCTCTGCAGCTTTATTTAGTGCAGGGGGAGTTATATCTGCAGTTATTTGTATTAAAGCAAAAGTGAAAAATACGGGGTTACTTTCCGTAACTGTCTGGGGTCTCTTTGTCCTGGCGCCACTGGTTTTAGCCTTTCCATCGTCTAGAGAATTAATATTTATCGCTTACTTTTTTGCGGGATTTTCTGTAGGGCCATGGGAGGCTTTCTGGAGCACTCAGGTGCAACGCGAAGTTCCGGCTGAATATCAGGGACGCGTTTTCGCAATCGATTACATGGGTTCACTTGGCTTGATGCCACTTGGGATGGCACTTGCCGGACCACTGGTAAATATCTTTGGCGAACGAGAACTATTGATCGGTGTTGCCGCCTTTCATTTACTTATATGTGCCGTTGTTTTATTAGTCCCTGGGGTCAAGGAGATGAAGTCCACAAAGCCGCCATATTCTTCTCAGGGCGAACAGATCCATTCGTAATTAACGACCCATTTATTGAGCCTAGAAACTAAGATTTACCCATGACTCGTATTGGCGAAACTAGCGACCTGCTCAAATGTTCTTTCTGTGGAAAGACCCAGAAGCAAGTTAAGAAACTCATTGCCGGTCCTGGCGTTTATATCTGCGACGAATGTATTGAACTCTGTAACGAGATCATCGTTGAAGAACTTGCCGAAGCCACAACACTTGGTCTTACCGAACTTCCTAAGCCACAAGAAATCTTTGAATTCCTAGATCAATATGTAATCGGTCAAGACCGCGCTAAGAAATCTCTAGCCGTAGCTGTTTACAATCACTACAAGCGCGTGCAATCTGGCCAAGCAAAGGGCGAAGATGGCGTCGAACTTGCTAAGTCAAATATCTTGCTACTCGGCCCAACCGGTTGCGGCAAAACTTTAATGGCGCAAACTTTAGCTCGTATGTTAAATGTGCCATTTGCAATCGCCGATGCAACAGCCCTTACCGAAGCAGGTTATGTCGGTGAAGATGTTGAAAATATTCTTCTAAAGCTTTTACAGGCGGCAGATTACGATGTTAAGAAAGCCGAAACCGGAATCATCTATATCGATGAGATCGATAAGGTGGCACGTAAATCTGAGAATCCATCAATTACTCGTGACGTCTCTGGCGAAGGTGTGCAACAAGCACTGCTCAAGATTCTTGAAGGAACAGTTGCATCTGTTCCACCACAAGGCGGTCGCAAGCACCCACACCAAGAATTTATTCAGATCGATACAACTAACGTTCTCTTCATCGTTGGTGGCGCATTTGCTGGCTTAGATAAAATCATCGAAGCCCGCAGCGGAAAAGCTGGCGTTGGCTTTAATGCAACCTTGCAAGAAGCGGCCGATAAAAATCGTAAAGATATTTTTGCCGATGTAATGCCCGAAGATCTTCTTAAATTTGGAATGATTCCAGAATTTATTGGACGCCTTCCTGTATTAACCAGCGTTGAAAG
>Ga0214919_10004264_pt1 | contig 20983 bp, 11 predicted proteins | sample LL1503_MetaG_FD_177994 | JGI IMG/M metagenome (GOLD analysis project Ga0214919, IMG submission 177994) | Freshwater microbial communities from Lake Lanier, Atlanta, Georgia, United States - LL-1503 | ecosystem: Environmental > Aquatic > Freshwater > Lake | place: USA: Georgia | collected... | reverse complement strand
GTACATTTCCTGAAACGGCATTGGAAGAAATATCGCCTGCTGGATTCCGTGCCAACATATAAATGGAATATGGGGATGTGGTTGTTAATTTGGTACCGGAAATATCAAAGGGACTTGCAGGTGCATTGTAGGAAGTATCATTCAGATAGTAATACCATACGGTTCCTGCGGTTCCCGAGACGTCCTGGGAATAGGTCACCCGGATGGTTCCTGTTCCATTTACAGTAGACATATTCGGTTTGCTTCCCAGTACATTTCCTGAAACGGCATTGGAAGAAATATCGCCTGCTGGATTCCGTGCCAACATATAAATGGAATATGGGGATGTGGTTGTTAATTTGGTACCGGAAATATCAAAGGGACTTGCAGGTGCATTATAAGAAATATCGTTCAAATAGTAATACCATACGGTTCCTGCGGTTCCCGAGACGTCCTGTGAATAGGTCACCCGGATGGTTCCTGTTCCATTTACAGTAGATATATTCGGTTTGCTTCCCAGTACATTTCCAGTAACGACATTGGATGAAATATCACCCGCTGGGTTGCGCGCCAACATATAAATGGAATACAGAGACGTCCCAGTAACGAGAGCACCGGAAATATCAAAAGGACTTGCAGGTGCATTATAAGAAATATCGTTCAAATAGTAATACCATACGGTTCCTGCTGTTCCTGACGTGTCCTGGGAATAGGTCACCCGGATGGTTCCTGTTCCATTTACAGTAGACATATTCGGTTTGCTTCCCAATACATTCCCTGAAACATCATTGGAAGAAATATCACCTGCTGGATTCCGTGCCAACATATAGATGGAATACGGGGACCTGGTTGTTATTTTGGTACCAGAAATATCAAAGGGACTTGCAGGTGCATTATAAGAAATATCATTCAAATAGTAATACCATACGGTTCCTGCGGTTCCCGAGACGTCCTGTAAATAGGTCACCCGGATGGTTCCTGTTCCATTTACAGTAGACATATTCGGTTTGCTTCCCAGTACATTTCCTGAAACGGCATTGGAAGAAATATCGCCTGCTGGATTCCGTGCCAACATATAAATGGAATATGGGGATGTGGTTGTTAATTTGGTACCGGAAATATCAAAGGGACTTGCAGGTGCATTGTAGGAAATATCGTTCAAATAGTAATACCATACGGTTCCTGCGGTTCCCGAGACGTCCTGTGAATAGGTCACCCGGATGGTTCCTGTTCCATTTACAGTAGATATATTCGGTTTGCTTCCCAGTACATTTCCTGAAACGGCATTGGAAGAAATATCGCCTGCTGGATTCCGTGCCAACATATAAATGGAATACAGAGACGTCCCAGTAACGAGAGCACCGGAAATATCAAAAGGACTTGCAGGTGCATTATAAGAAATATCGTTCAAATAGTAATACCATGCAGTTCCTGCTGTTCCTGACGTGTCCTGGGAATAGGTCACCCGGATGGTTCCTGTTCCATTTACAGTAGATATATTCGGTTTGCTTCCCAGTACATTTCCTGAAACGGCATTGGAAGAAATATCACCTGCTGGATTCCGCGCCAGCATATAAATGGAATATGGGGAGGTGGTTGTTAATTTGGTACCTGAAATATCAAAGGGACTTGCAGGTGCATTGTAGGAAATATCGTTTAAATAATAATACCATACGGTTCCTGCGGTTCCCGAGACGTCCTGTGAATAGGTCACCCGGATGGTTCCTGTTCCATTTACAGTAGATATATTAGGTTTGCTTCCCAGTACATTTCCTGAAACGGCATTGGAAGAAATATCGCCTGCTGGATTCCGTGCCAACATATAAATGGAATAAGGGGACCTGGTTGTTAATAGGGTGCCGGATATATCGAATGGATTTGATTGGGGTGCATTGTAGGAAATATCATTCAGATAGTAATACCATACGGTTCCTGCGGTTCCCGAGACGTCCTGGGAATAGGTCATCCGTATGGTCCCTGTTCTATTTTCAACTGACATATTCGGTTTGCTTCCCAGTACATTTCCTGAAACGGCATTGGAAGAAATATCGCCTGCTGGATTCCGTGCCAACATATAAATGGAATAAGGGGACCTGGTTGTTAATAGGGTGCCGGATATATCGAATGGATTTGATTGGGGTGCATTGTAGGAAATATCATTCAGATAGTAATACCATACGGTTCCTGCGGTTCCCGAGACGTCCTGGGAATAGGTCATCCGTATGGTCCCTGTTCTATTTTCAACTGACATATTCGGTTTGCTTCCCAATACATTCCCAGTAGCGGCATTGGAAGAAATATCACCTGCTGGATTCCGCGCCAGCATATAAATGGAATAAGGGGACCTGGTTGTTAATAGGGTGCCGGATATATCGAATGGATTTGATTGGGGTGTATTATACGAAACATCATTAAAATAGTAATACCATGTAGTTGGTGCGGTTCCCGAGACGTCCTGGGAATAGGTCACCTGGATGGTTCCTGTTCCATTTGTGGTGGAAATATTAGGTTTGCTTCCCAGTACAGTAACCCCGGACGAATCAGACACTATTGTTCCTGCAGGGTTTACTGCAGAAATATATCCGAAATAGGCATCGGTGCTTGTTAATCCAGTTACGGTTACGGTACCATTAGAAGCATCATAACGAGTTCCATTCAAGTAATAATAATAAATCGTTGGATTAGTACCTTGATTTGTTTGGTAATAACTAACAGTGACTTGATTTAAACCTGAAACAATGGAAGTGATTACAGGTTTACTTCCCAATACATTTACGCCGGATGAATCAGACACTATTGTTCCTGCGGGGTTTACTGCAGAGATATATCCGGAATAGGGGTCGGTGCTTGTTAGTCCGGTTACTGTAACTGACCCGTTTGATGCATCGTACCGAGTTCCATTCAAATAATAATAAAATACCGTTGTATTTGTACCTGCGGTTGTCTGCAAATAATATACAGTAACTTGATTCGAACCGGGAACAATAGAAGTGATTTCGGGTTTGCTTCCCAGTACATTTCCAGTAACGGCATTGGAAGAAATATCGCCTGCTGGGTTGCGCGCCAACATATAAATCGAATACGGAGAGGTAGCGGTTAATAGGGTGCCGGATATATCGAATGGATTTGATTGGGGGGCAAGATACTGCGTGTTATTCAGATAATAATACCATGATGTTACTGCGGTTCCCGACGTGCCTTGGGAATAGGTCATTGTGATTTTTCCTGCACCATTAGTGGTGAAAATTGTCGGTTTGCTTCCCAGTACATTCCCAGTGGCAGTATTGGAAGAAATATCACCTGCCGGGTTGCGCGCCAACATATAAATCGAATACGGAGATGCACTCGACAAGTCTGTTATCGTAAATGGACTTGTAGGTGCATTAAAAGAAACATCATTCAGGTAATAATAAATTTGTGTGGGTGCTGTTCCCGCAGTTGATTGTGTATAACTAATCGTCAACTGATTTATTCCTGAAGTGACCGAGTTAATCGCCGGTTTACTCCCTAGTACATTTCCGGTGGCAGTATTGGAAGAAATATCACCTGCTGGATTCCTCGCCAACATATAAATGGAATACGGAGATGTACTCGACAAGTCTGTTATCGTAAATGGACTTGCAGGTGCATTATAAGAAACATCATTCAGGTAATAATAAATTTGCGTGGGTGATGTTCCCGCAGTTGATTGTGTATAACTAACCGTAAACCGTTTTGTTCCTGGAGTAATAGAGTTAATTACAGGTTTGCTACCGAATATTGTTATATTTGATGACGCTGCCGAAAATACATCACCCGCCGCATTCCTCGCAACCAAGTAAATATTATATGCAGTATTATTTGTTAGGTTGGGAATTACCAATGGTTCTCCCGAAGAAGAAGCATTGGTAAGTACATTTGACCCGTCAACTGAATAATAATAAGTTGAAGTACCTGTACCTTTCTGTGATTGGGTAAATAAAACCGTAATGGAATTCCCAATATTCTTAGTGATGCTATTAATGACTGGAGTTGTACCTAATATGGTTACACCAGGAGATACAACTGAAAATACATCTCCGACTGCATTCCTCGCAACCAAGTAAATACTATATGCAGCATTATTTGTTAGGTTGGAAATTACCATTGATGTTCCCGAAGAAGAAGCATCGGTAAGTACATTTGACCCATCAAATGAATAATAATAAGTTGGTGTGCCTGTACCAGTCTGTGATTGGGTAAATAAAACCGTCACTGAATTCCCGACATTTTTAATAATGCTATTAATTATTGGGGCAGTGCCAAGTACACTTGCAATAGACACATTAGAAGAGATATCCCCAGCAGGATTATTCGCCAATATATAGATGGAATACGGAGACACACTAGACAAATCTGTTATCGTAAATGGACTTGCAGGTGCATTATAAGAAACATCATTCAGGTAATAATAGAATTTTGTTGTTGCGGTTCCTGCGGTCGATTGTGTATAACTAATCGTCAATTGTTTTATTCCTGAAGTGACCGAGTTAATCACCGGTTTGCTTCCCAGTACATTTACCGTTAAGGAATTAGAAGAAATATCACCTGCCGGGTTGCGCGCCAACATATAAATGGAATACGGAGATGTACTCGACAAGTCTGTTATCGTAAATGGACTTGTAGGTGCATTATAAGAAACGCCATTCAGGTAATAATAAATTTGTGTTGTGTCGGTACCTGCAATTGATTGCGTATAACTAACCGTCAATTGATTTATTCCTGAAGTGACTGAGTTAATCACCGGTTTACTCCCTAGTACATTTCCGGTGGCAGTATTGGAAGAAATATCACCTGCGGGATTCCGGGCCAACATATAAATCGAATATGGAGACCTGGTTGTTAATAGGGTGCCGGATATATCGAATGGATTTGATTGGGGCGCATTGTAAGAAACGTCATTCAAGTAGTAATACCACGCAGTTGATGTGGTGCCAGAGATGTCCTGGGAATAGGTCACTGTGATTTTTCCCGTACCATTTTCAATTGACATATTCGGTTTGCTTCCCAGTACATTTCCAGTAACGGCATTGGAAGAAATATCGCCTGCTGGGTTGCGCGCCAACATATAAATCGAATACGGAGAGGTAGCGGTTAATAGGGTGCCGGATATATCGAATGGATTTGATTGGGGGGCAAGATACTGCGTGTTATTCAGATAATAATACCATGTGGTTGATGTGGTGCCGGAGATTTCCTGGGAATAGGTCACTGTGATTTTTCCCGTTTTGTTTTCAGTAGAAATTGTCGGTTTGCTTCCCAGTACATTACCAGAAACAGTATTGGTAGACAAATCACCTGCTGGGTTGCGTGCCAACATATAAATCGAATATGGAGAGGTGGCGGTTAATAAGGCACCGGACAAATCGAATGGATTTGATTGGGGGGCAATATACTGCGTGTTATTCAGATAATAATACCATGTGGTTGATGTGGTCCCCAATATATTCTGCAAATATTGTACAGTTATTTTGCCGGTTCCTGGTGTTACCGAAAACGACGGGTCGCTGCCAAATAAATTGCCAGTTTCCAGATTAGATGAAATATCACCCGCCAGATTATGCGCCAACACATAGAATGTAAACGGCGACGTATTGGTGATTAGCGCCCCGGAAATGTCGAATGGACTTGCTGGAGCGGAATAAGACGCGTCGTTCAAGTAATAATACCAAGAAGTTGTGTAGGTTCCGGGAGAAGTCTGTGAATACGAATTGATGGTTATTTTGCCTCTACCTTTAGTAATGTTAACTATCGGTTTCGACCCTAATATATACGGAATACCGGTAGTAGTCGTCACGCTTGTATTGCCTTGAGTGCTTACACCTTTCAAATGAATCGAATATGACGATAGACTCAAATCCTGAATCAATATTGGTGTCGTGTCTGTATTATAACCAGAATTCGCAAATGTTTGTCCTCCATCATAGGAGTAATAATAATAGGGAGCAGGATTCGCATTAGTAGAATTGCTGAAATTAATCGTCAACGTTTTGATGCCAGGAACGATGCCATTAATAACCGGTGCGGTTCCAATTACATACGGGGTGGCAGATAACCCGTCCGAAACGACATTTCCTGCGATATTTAATGATACGACATAAACCGTATACGGAGACGCATTTGACAACCCGGAAATATCAAACGGAGTTGTTACTGGTCCATACCGGGGCAATCCGGTTACTGAGTATGAATAATAATAGGTCGGGTTAGGGTATCCGCCTGTCGCTGAAAACGAAACGGTCAGTGTATTTAATCCCGGCGCGATATTGGTTATGGCAGGTTTATCTCCTTTAACATACGGTGTTCCAGTAACCCCGCTGGATATTAGTGTTATTGCAGAACTGTCAGCAACGACATAAATGGTTTTGGGGGTCGTGGTTGATATTGTAAACGGATTTGTGCTTATGAGTGTGCGGTTTGACCCATTAGATGCGTCGGTCCAATAATAGGTCGAACCTGGTACACTCAGCGTCGTTTGTGAATAAGTAACAACGATGGCATTTATACTAGAATCGATAGTTAATGTTGGCACCGAACCGAGTTTGTATGTGGTTTCGGAGGCACTCGCGGTTCCGGATTCCCAAATGGTTCCCGAAACTGCCTTAATTGTCACGGTGTAAAGAGTCGCCGGCGATAATCCGGATATGGTGATTGGACTTACGACCGCATCTATGTATGCCCCGCCATTATATGAATACTTGTATCCACTAATCGGCGGGTCTCCTCCCGACGATTCTGTGAAAGACAATAAAAGCGATGTCTGCGAACCATAAACGCGAACTAATGATAAATTGGACGGTGCCGAGCTACTATAATACGGGGTTTCGGTGGCACTCACTGAAATCAAATTATCATCTGCTGGATTTGACGCTATCACATAGATTGTTTTAGTGGTGGTGATATTTGATATGTCGAATCGCGGCAAAGATACAGAATATCTAGGCAATCCAGTATTTGAATAGGAATAATAATATGAAGTTGGTGATGTTCCTAGTATATTTTGCGAAAAATCAACGGTAAGTTTATTAAGTCCGCGTGTAATTGAAGTGATTGTAGGGGTTGTGCCAACGTAACTTTTAATATTATCATAATTTGTACCATAATTAAAATTGTATATATTTAATGCTGAATTTGGTGAAATAATATAGTCTGTTATTATTATTTCATCTATTGGTGAAACATAGTTTACAACTGGTCCATAACCAAAAGATGAAGATGTATATGTGGGAACACCAAGGGTATTTAATGGTGTATTAACCCCCCCAAACCAGAAGTATTTGTTTGACGACGAAAATAGTTGAAAGTTTAATGTTTTTGGTATACAAAATGAACTGTCAATAAAAGTTCCAGTGCCTCCCGTAATATTAAAATTTGTATTAACTCCAGTTGCGGTATTTGCGTCGTTAGAAGCATTTAAAATCGTTCCATTTAAATATCCGGTTATGTAAGTTTTTGTTGAATCTATTTTAATACAAATAATAATATTATTCCAAGCATCGATATTATAAATGCTATTTGTGGAAAACATTTTATTATAAACGTTTTTTTTTACAAAGTAAAAACAAAGGGACTGATTGGGACCAGCAGAAACCGAAAATATTTCATTTGGAGTATATGCGGGACCGTCATTCATAACGGAATATAATAATGAGTAAGTAGATACTGAAATGCCATAAAACCAAAATGATATTGAAAAATTAATACTAGAAAATGGAAAAGCGTAAATTCCAGAATTTTTAAGTGTATTACCCTGTTGTAATAATGCATAACCAGATAAAGAATTGTTGCTTGTTCGTATTATTTTGTTAGTTCCAGTATTAGTTAAATACCAATCATATTGCGAAGTTGCACTATTATAATGAATATTTCCGTTTTGTGATTCAAATTTATAATGTGCTAAAACTGAAAACATACTATAATATTATTGTTTTTTTTTTCCGCTTTCATTTTACACAATATAAACATTGTATCATCTGAAAAATAAAGCAAATATAAACTTTGCATGTATGAATTATTTTCAGGAGATGCGACTTTGGAGCATCTCCTGAAAATTTCAGATTTACATGCCTTCGCATGTGAAGTCCGTAAATCCTATAACATAAAAATAATATTCACAAGCGTTAAAATGCCCATAACCACAAAACCACCAATTTATATATTGCAAAAATAATGGACCCGCCCAAATCCCCATACACCATAAAAACCCTCGAATACGGCGACGGCGCTTTCGATTCCCACGTCGACGCCACCTACATCATTCATCTAAAGGACAACGGGCGCGAATCCCGCATATTCGACCAACTTGCCAACTTCCACCCCACCAACACAATCCACATTGTATATAACGAGGGATTCCGCCGGGTAGATAAAGGTCCTCAAGTAAAAACCACCGTCGACGATTTAACGCATACCTACCTCTGGACATTCGAGCACGCTGCCGCAAACCGTTACCGCAGTATCCTTATTCTAGAGGACGACTTCATATTTAACGAGACCGATATAAAGAACCCCGAAATACAGCAAAATATTCACGCTGTTTTGGAATCCCGGAAAACAGAGGATTATGTATTTTTGCTGGGATGCTTGCCGTTTTTGTTGATTCCACGCGACCAGGCAACGTATACTGGAATTACCGCGGGAATGCATTGTGCGATTTACAGCGAACAATGTATTCGGAATACTCTGGCGAATCGCGAGAGGATACTCGACTGGGATATCTTTTTCACGTTTGTGTCGGAGACGACCAACAAATACGTCTACCCGACGCCGCTCTGTTATCAGTTGTTTCCCGTTACGGAGAATTCGACAAACTGGGGTAATGAGCATATTATTCTGGTCATCCTCTCGTATTTTCTGAAACCAATCATGCGACTTTCCAGGTTGGATACGCAGGTCGAACCCGGGTATTCTGCTTTTTATGTAGTGTCTAAATTATTCGGGTGTCTGTTGGTCGGTGTGGTGGTGTACGTTGTTGCTGTTTATCCTCTCGTGCATTATGTAGACAAAATGTATAATAATGTGGAAAAAACTGTTGGTAATATTGGTGGCACTGTTAGTGTTTGATGGAATATATTTGCGGTCGATTTACGGAATGTTTAGCAAAATGATTCAGAGGATACAAGGGTCGTCTATTACTTTGCGACTGGAATCCGCGGTTGTTTGTTATTTGGCATTGACCGGACTCCTTTATTATTTTATTATTCGAGAGGATAGACCTGCTACCGATGCTGCCCTATTAGGTTTAGGGACATACGCGGTATACGAGACTACGAGTTTTGCGGTGATAAAGGACTGGGAATTAGGGGTTGCGGTCATGGATACATTGTGGGGTGGTGCACTATTTTATTTGGTTACTTTGGCGGTTTATTGGTTGAAAATTTAGAGAAATTATTTGGTTCGGATGGACGAAATAATTTATTGGGTTTATTTTTTGGCGTGAGACTTGGTGCGTGTCTTGCGTCCTTTCTTTTGCGATTTTTTTGTTTTTCGGGTGCGGCGTTTTTTGCCGCCTAGAGCATATGGAAATTTTGTATTTTTAATTCCGCATGTAAGATTTAGTTTATCAGTCTTATTTGGACAACTAGCAAATAAACTATTAATAAAACTAGTAGCACGAACATTACATTTTTCAAGATTTGTAATTTGTTCTACTTTTAAGGAAAATACAAGGGTTTTATTTTTATCTAAAAAGGTAATATTACCTGTTCCATCGTGGGTTACATCTATGTTTTCAGAATTAAACGTTAAAAATATATTTTTTTGGTCATCATTCAGAATCGGAAATATATTTTTTGAAAATAACCGTCAGGGTCTTGAAGTTCTTCTAATGTAATAGATTGTGTGCAAGATGTGGTCATATCAAAAATTATACAAAATACTCATATATTTTAATAGTCAACCCCATGCCACCGATGCATCTCTGCACATTGTTCATCCGGTTCAAATCCCCACCTCTCGTAAAACGCCTCCAGCAAATCATCATTTCCAAACGCAACACGTTTTCCTAAATAATCTACGACGCCTCCGCCTTCCAGAATCCGGGATTCCCAAATCGGCGTCTCCGCACAATAATACAACCAATTCATTCCTAAATATGCCTCTCGTACTTCTCCCAAAGAAACTCCCAAAACATCTTTCACTAAATCTTTCGCCTCTTGGCGGATGGGAAATTGACTTACCTGTTTCAAATAATGCCGCGATTTACCAACATCCAGTGTCTGGTGCCGGTCTTCCTTGTACAGAATGATAATCTGTTTGTTTCTATTTACCTCTCGATTATTCATTATTGCTAAAGTTCCGACGACGGTTCCAATCAAGCACGCATTCGACTTACGAGATTCCCTCCGCTGCGCTAAAGAAATCTCTCCAGCGAATCCTCGAACGCCTACCACTTCGTGTCCGGCGTTCTTCGCATCCTCTGATTCCTGCCATTCCAGAAACCAATTATCTATTTTTGCTTTGAAACTCGGATGTGTTTCCTCGTAATAATCCACGTATATATCACGCACCCAGTACCAGACGGGTTCCCTAAATCCTGAATGATAGAGTTCGTATACCCAGAACAATGCTTCCTCTCGACTTTTCGCTAAAAGAGCAAACAGCAAACTATATTTGACTTGATGGTATTCGTATAAATAACGCGTGAACGCGACGCCGGTGGGTTCCATTTCAATATGCTAAATAGTTACGCGTTGATTTTGGTTTGCCTACGCCGTCAATCCAGAAAAAACTTTCAATTTCGCGTGCCCTACACGATGGGTTCAAAAAATTGAAAGATTTTTTATTCCATTAGAAACAGCAATATAATCAAACCCACAAACTATTCGCCAAACTAAATCTTTAAACTCCCCGCCAATATTATTTGCTTTATAACCCAATACTTAATACTTAATACCCAATACCCAATAAAATGACTATCCTCTCAATATTACAATCCGCATTCCACTACTTAACCACAATCATATCGGTTGTTGTCCTCGTCAAACTCACTGTTTGGTTCAACAATGCGCACCAGATAAATGATGTTTGCACCAGATTCAACAGTATAAAAAAATCCGTCGACCTGCTAAAGGAAGACATGGCGAACAACCGCAGACTCATTGAGCAACAGATGGACGCGACCATGACTCAGCAACAACAATTTGAGGCGAGCACATCAAATGTATTGGCGATGACCTCTCAACTCGACGAGGCGTTCGATTGCCTCGACCTCCTCGACAATCGCATGCTCGAATTAGTGGAGAAGGCGGACAAAACCCGCCGTCAATCTCGGAATGACCCTATTGTCGAATACACGGATATTCGCTATCAACAGAACGAGGAGACATTCGACAATTTCATTGCGGAATGCTTGGTACCAAACGAAGAAGGTAAGATTGGTACTGGACAAATCGAGACACTATTCAAGTGCTGGTTCGAGACGAATGTGGGTCCTCGCTCGGCGGGTCCATCGACCAACGAATTAAACGCATACATGTCACGCACGTTTCACTGGAAACGCAACGCCGTCAAAGATGATAGTCTCACTAGCGTCGGTGCTTGGGTAGGTATTTCTCCTAAATAAACATAAAAATTGAATGTATATGCTTTGTAATTTCTGTAATAATAAATACTTTTTCTTGCTCTCCTATTATTCACAATCCCAAACCCAATCCCAAACCCAAACCCAATCAAAAGATGTTCGACTTCATATCTGTTTCCATCGCATATTTTATGGCGTTTATTCTATTTATATCAATAATCATTGCGGTTGTTGACGTGCTAGGGTTCTTCGGATTTACAAATACAGAGGTGGAAGACCGTATCCTGGAATCCAAAGATAAACACAGCAAAATTGAATTTGAGAAGTATTCCGGACGCGACGCGGGAGGAATACAATCTAACTCCGGAGAACTTAGTTCGAAGGAGTTCCGGTTTATATGAATTGTTAATTTTCATGAGATGGAGAATCTAATGAAAATATTAAATATTAAATACTATGAATGCACATATTGTAAAGAAGACGATTCTGCAGGTAAACTAACAAAAATTGCATACTGTAAAGTAGCGCCAAAAAGAAGAACCCGAATCCTAATTTCTTGGTAACGCCAGTCCAGATGATACCGATGAAAATAATAGCAAAGAATACGATTGCTAAAATAGACAGAATATAGAAATAATAACAGTATTTTTCACTGATGGGTCCGACTAAATTGTCAACGACACCCGAGAGGTTATTTGACGCAGTTGATGGGGCGGACTTTTTATCGGCGGTGGGTTGAAGAACGATGGGGATTGTACTCATTTATATCGAATATATAATTGCAAAATATTTTATCGTCTTGTGGTCTAAACACACATAAATATATGCAACGATAGTATATATTTTTCAGTCAATATGGAAAGCGAAACACTATGGCGCATCATAAACAAATATTTCGAGGAAAACCCCAATTATTTAGTGGCGCATCATCTCGAATCCTACAACGATTTTTTCCATAAAGATATTTTCGAAATATTTAAAAACCAGAATCCGATTAAAATCACTTCCGCATTTGACGAGAGGATAGGCGATTTCAAGCACAAATGCAACCTCTATATCGGCGGTAGAGCAGGGCGCCGTATTTATTTCGGCAAACCGATGATACACGATACTGAGCGCGGCGCTCATTATATGTATCCAAATGAGGCGAGACTCCGCAATATGACATATGGAATGACGCTGCATGTGGATGTGGAGGTCGAATTCATCGACATATTGGCGCCGGGGGAGGCGCCGTATATGGTCGGTCCCGAATTCCTCGACGAAGAAGAAGTCGCTAAATTAGGCGGCATTATGGGCGGAGGTGCCTTAGACGAATCCGAAATCGATTATTCTGCTGCTTTTCAGCAAGAGGCAGACGAGACACAGCAGAATTATAAGTTGGACGGCGGTGACCATATTTTGCAGGAACTTGAACGCGAATCCTCGTACTCTCAAGATGGCGGTGCGAGAAAACCGAAAGAACCTGCATTAGAAGGAGAGGTACCTAAAGACCCAAAGAAACGCCGGGAGAAAAAGGCGGATGCAGAGAGGAAGCAGGTCAAACTCACAACTGCAATGGCAGCAGCGACAAAAGAGGCACAGGCAAAGTCGGTTACTGGAACCACTGTTCCTAATGCGCCTTTAGTCCAGCGTCGCCATGTTTTGCTAAAGAAAATCTATTTAGGCAAAATTCCCATCATGGTGAATTCCGATTTCTGTGTCCTCTCGGGAATGTCGCGAGAGGTTCGCCATTCTTTCGGCGAATGTCGGAATGACCCCGGCGGGTATTTCATCATCAATGGCAAGGAAAAGACCATCTCCGTACAAGAGAAATTCGGCGATAATATGCTGTATATTCGAAAAGGGCGTCTTGCTAAAACCGCGGCGGGGGAAGAGGAGGAAACCGTCGACGATTACCTCTTTTCCGCTGAAATGCGGTCGGTCAGCGAAAACGTAGCAAAACCGAAACGCACGATGTCGGTGAAACTGATGGCACCCAGCAAAAAATTCACAAACCGTCAAATCGTGGTATCGATTCCCAACGTTCGTGCCCCGATTCCTCTCTTCATCCTATTCCGTGCACTCGGCGTCCTCTCGGATAAAGACATCATTTCCATGTGTGTCCTAGACCTCGACAAATACGATTTTATGCTGGATTTATTCGAACCATCTGTCCACGATGCTGGACCGGTAATGCAACAGCATACCGCACTCAAATTCATCGGCGAGTTGACGAAATTCCACAATGAGAAGTACGCACTCGAGATTCTATCTGATTATTTTTTGCCGCATGTGGGAGAGACCAATTACTTGGAGAAGGCGTATTATTTGGGATATATGGTGTTTAAACTCCTCTGTACATCGGTAGGGTTAGAGGCACCGACCGACCGCGACAATCTCAAATACAAGCGTCTCGAACCTTTCGGTGTCCTATTCAACGACCTATTCATGGAGTACTATGTGATGCAGCAAAAACATATATTCCAGGAATTCGACCGCCGAATCTATTTCAACAATTCGACCTATGAACACGACCTCCCTTCACTCGTATTCGCTAATTATCGCGAGATATTTAGTGAGAGGATAGTCGACCAGGGAATTAAAAAGGCATTCAAAGGTGGTTGGGGTGCACAGGCGCATACTCGGCGAGTAGGAATAGTGCAGGATTTGAACCGCCTCTCGTTTAATTCTGCCCTGTGTCATCTCCGCAAAATCAATTTGCCGCTCGAATCGAGTTCGAAAGTGGTTGGACCGCGTATTCTGCACAATTCGCATTGGGGGTACTTCGATTTCATTGATACGCCGGATGGTGCGAATATTGGTCTCCATAAAACATTTGCTATTACTGCGTATATGACTCGCGGTTATTCTCGAGAGGCGATTATTGCGTGGATGCATGAGAATGTCGATTTGCATCCCGTCACCGATTTCGTGCCTATCGTCCTCTCGACAATGACGAAAGTATTTGTGAATGGACACTGGGCAGGAGTGGTTGAGATGCCGTTCGAATGCGTCGACAAGATGCGACTCTATCGGCGCAATGGTCTGATTCCTCTCCATACTAGTATTGCATTCAATATTCGTAATAATGCGGTGGAGGTTTACACGGATGCCGGGCGATTTACGCGCCCCGTGTTTTACAAAGACGCCATTAGCGAGAAATGGGCATTTTTGCTGTCCAAGAAAACTGCTGGAAAACTGAAATCGGGCGAGTATTCTTGGGAGGAAATGGTGTCGGGATTCAACGACAAGAAGGCGGATAGTAGTTACAAAATCACAGATGTGGCAATCCGTAATTTAGGCGAACTTTATCCTGGAGTTGGAGAGGAGAAGAATCCGTTTAAGTTCGAGAGGTTTTTGACGGATAAATCGGTGGTTGAATACATCGACCCAAATGAGACGGAGCATTCGCTAATAGCACAAAATTGGAAAGACTGGGAGAATAACGCGGATAAACACTCGAGATATACGCATATGGAAATCCACCATTCGTTTCTTTTTGGAATCATGTGTAATCAGTCTATTTTTGCAGAGACGAATCCCGCGGTGCGTACGTCGTTTTCGTGCAGTCAAGGGCGGCAGGCATGCTCCGTTTACCATTCGAATTTCCACGTGCGAATGGACAAGACCGCAATAGTACTTAATTACGGTCAGACTCCTCTTTTGAAGACGCGTCTTCTCCAGCATATTGATAGAGAGGAGCATCCTTGCGGCGAGAATGTGATTGTGGCAATTATGTGCTATACGGGTTACAATGTGGAGGATGCGATTCTGGTGAATGAGGGGGCGATAAAACGCGGACTCTTCAACACTACTTATTACACTGTTTATTCGGAGCATGAAGAGAGGACGAAAGAGCAGAGCGGAACTACTGGCGGACTCATACTAGACAAGCGATTTACCAATATAGAATCTGAACCGAATGTGGTCGGACTGAAACCCGGGCACGATTACAGCAAATTAGACCGCAATGGACTTATTCGAGAAAACACGCAGGTCGACGACAAGACCATTATTATTGGATACACGTCGAATAGTGCCACTAAACCGGATGTGCGAGTCGACGGGTCGAAAACGACGAAGAAGGGGCAACTCGGTGTCGTCGACAAGGCGTTTATCACGGAGGGCGAAGAAGGCGAGAGGATAGCAAAAGTGAGAATCCGCGAAGTCCGTATCCCTAATATCGGCGATAAGATGGCATCGCGTGCTGGACAGAAAGGCGTCGTCGGACTGGTTATTCCAGAGAAAGATATGCCTTTTACGAAAGACGGACTGAAACCGGACTTGATAATCAATCCTCACGCGCTACCCACGCGTCAAACCATCGGACATTTAGTCGAGTGTTTAATCGGCAAGATGTGTACGATGTATGGCGGATTTAGCGATTGCACCGCGTTTAATAATGAGGGGTCGAAGGCCGCGACCTACGGGCGTCTGTTACCGGAGGTCGGGTTCCATAGCAGTGGATATGATATTCTCTATAATGGCATGACCGGTGAACAAATCGAGACGGAGATTTTCATCGGACCGAATTACTACATGCGTCTGAAACACATGGTGAAGGATAAAGTCAATTATCGTGCTTTAGGACCGAGAACGGCACTGACAAAACAACCGGTTTCTGGGCGCGCTAATGACGGAGGGTTGAGAATCGGCGAGATGGAGCGCGACGCTGTTGTAGGACACGGAATCAGCGAATTTTTGCGGGAAAGTATGATGGAGCGCGGCGATGAGTACCAGATAGTGGTTTGCAATGTAACTGGGTGTTTGGCGGTTTATAACCGTGCACGCGACCTGTTTATGAGTCCAATGGCGGATGGTCCTCTCAAGTTTTTCAAAAGCAAGACGGGCAAAGGATATGCGCTCGATACGATGACGAAATACGGCAGACGATTTAGCGTCGTCTCGGTTCCTTATTCTCTCAAATTGTTGATACAAGAACTGGCAGCAATTAATATTCAACTGCGGATTATAACAGAGGATAATTTGCAGCAAATTGATTCGATGGCGTTCTCGGACAATATGAATCGACTGACGCTTAATCCGGAAATGACACCGGAGAAACTGGTTAAAGAAATGGAAAAAACGGTACGGACCGGCGAGAAACCGGTATCCACTCCGCGCGAGTTTACTTCGGCGGAATTAGATAAAATGGATAGAGATAAACGGGAATCGATGGAGAGACGTAGAGAGGATATGTATAACAAAAAACAACAAGCGTCTAATAAATCTCCTCAATATCCGGATTACGACGAGGTGTCGCCTGCTTATGTACCGAATGAAATCTCGGCGACATCATCACCCGCATATATTCCAGGGGACAACTCATCTTCGATGTCACCCGCATATATTCCTGGAAACTTCACCCCAAGTTCTCCTATCACGCCATTAGAAAACGAGTCGCAGTTGAAAGGCGGGTATTCGACAAACGACTTCGAATTGAAAGGCGGGTATTCGACAAACGACTTCGAATTGAAAGGCGGGTATTCGACAAACGACTTCGAATTGAAAGGCGGGTATTCGACAAACGACTTCGAATTAGGTGAACAAGTATATTTTTTGCGGTCACCCGATTTAGGATTACAGCCGAATCAAGTCTGGAATGTGGCGAAGAAAGGTGGAACTCTTCTTACCATTACATCGGACCCTGGGTCAATGGTCGGCGGTGACAAATCGAATTTTGTGCAGATTGCAAAAGCAGACGAATTGGCAAAACCCGACGCATTTATGCAGTGGGAAGAGCAGCGAGCAGGGGCGCGAAGATATATCGAGCAACAACAACAGCAATTATTCTCGCAACAACAAATGCAACCAATGCAAAATACAACACCGCAAATTAATATAAAGATGGTTGGTGGTAATGATTTCTCGAAAGGTACGGAAGACGACAAACCCGGAGTAACAGTGACTGGTGGTGGTGGAGGAGGAGGAGGTCAAAACTCGGGGTTTGAGAATTTAGTTATTCCGAGTATGAAAGGTGGGGGTGGTGATTATACGATGTCACCGATGAAAAAAGAAGTCGCCCCGAAAAACGAGAAAACACTTTTGCAGGGAATGTCCGATTTTGGAAGTTTAGTTATTAATAAAATCATGTGAACTCCGCAATTACCGTTTGTTTATTTTTAGCGTCTATAATGGGCGTTTTAAATGTGCAAATGTGTAATAACAAATGTATCGAATATACGTAAACGGGTTTTGGGGAGGATTTTCCGAAAAAACCGACGCAAATCACATCGGGTTTTTCGAATCACTATTTAAAAACACCCCAATTCGCGATTTCCAACTCACCTCCGATATAACACAAGCAAACGTACTATTTGAATCAGTATTCAACCAGTCTTTAACAAATGCAAAAAAATGGTTATATACAATCCAATACTCCGGCGAACCGCGAAATAATCCGTTTTCGGATTACGATTTAACGCTATTCTCCGAGAAAGATAGCAATCAAATCGTCGACCTTCCTCTGTTTGTCTATTACATACACGGTAATAATTTATTGGGACGGTTGTTAGAGCGTCCACTAAGAACGGTCGTTCCAAACAAATTTTGCTGCTTTATTGTGAGCAATGGAGGGTGCTACACTCGAAACCGTATGTTTGATATGCTCAATCAATATAAAAAGGTAGATTCATATGGAAAATTTGCAAATAATATGGAGGGTAATGTATTAAAATATGACTACTGGTCTCCCGAATTTTCCAATTTCATATCAACATACAAATTCATCATTTGCTTTGAAAATTCCAAATTTGGTACATATTCAACTGAAAAAATTGTCAATGCTTATTTAGCAAACGTGATTCCTATTTATTGGTCATCTCATAACATAAAACAAGTATTCAATCCAGATTCGATGTTATTTCTAGAAGACGAGACTGACGAATCATATGCTGGACTCGTTGCAAAAATAGTTGAACTTGACAAAGACGACGCCAAATATTTAGAGTTTGTCAATCGACCGGTGTTTAGTCAAACCGAGCATTGGGATGCGAATTACTCGAAAGACGCATTATCGTACAAAATTACCGAAAGAATTGCAAAAGTGATTATATAATGAAATATTTTGTTACACATTACACTCCATTGGTGGACAGAAAGCGACACATTATACACCAGTTAATGAATGCTGGAGTTGAAGAATACAAATTTATTGAAACGAAAGACCGAGACGTTTTGACAGGCGACGAATTGAAAAAGTTTAAGCAAATAACGATTTCCGAAGTCTCGCTGGTTTTAAAGCATGTCGAAGTTTTCAAAAAAGATATCGAAAATGAACTCGTGGTGGTTTTCGAAGACGATGCGATTCTTTGTCCGAATTTCAAAGAAAAATTAGATGCGTGTTTATCTCAATTAGAAACCGAGAAATGGGATGTATTATTTAGCGGCGAGTGTTGCGATTTACATTGCTTTGTCGAACCTGGCAAATTGGTAAAACAAACAGACCAGTCGAGAGGTTGCTGCATGTATGTATTAAACAAAGGTGTCGGAAAACGACTTTACGATATATTTAAAAGTCAAGAGCAAATAACACATCCAATCGATTGGTGGTTTTATATAATTCAACCTAATACGGGGTTAAAATATTTCTGGTCGGAACCGACACTTGTCGCACAGGGGTCTGGGGTATTATTTCCGACATCTCTTAAAGGTGAAGCGCCATTGTGACAATAATAAGTAACAAAATGTATTATTGTATTTTCATTCGATGCTCCTGCGTCGCATCTCCTGAAAATTTCGGATTTACTACCTTCTTCGAAGTCCGTAAATCCTATAGTATATATACATATTTCTGATGTCAAACCTATTATTTAATAACGACAGTGATATATATGAATTTGTTAATGATGAAAAAAACAAAGTCGGTACGGAATTTACTATATCTTATAATGGTGTAACTCCAATATCGTACAGTGATGGAATTTACAAAGTAGCATTAAAAAAGATGTTCCTGGAGGTAAACTTTTTATAACATCAAAAGATACTCAAAGAAATAAAAGCCCTTTTGAAAAAGGGTTTTATTTAGTTGAAGAAAACAATTATGGGGGCAAGCGCAGAAAATCAAAGAAATCACAGAAAAAGCGCCGCGTTCAATAATTTAGTGATTCCTAGTGTGAAGAAGTCGGAGGATTCGTCTTCGGGAAAATCGGAGAAGACGATTATGGGGGGATTGGCGGATTTTGGAAGTTTAGTGATAAACAAAATTATGTAGATTATATATAATTGATATAATGACAACACACACTTACAATAAACAATTAGGAATGATCGCGATAACATCTACCGCTAACATTGGCGATACTGTAATTATAAACGAATACCCAGGAGTTCAAAACCATTTAACAAGCCTCCCTTTACTTGGAACGTTCATTGTTAAAGCATGTGGTAATGATGAAAGTGATAGAGTTCCGTTTTTTTATTATAACAATAAATTCGAGGGCAGATGCTTAGAACTACAGAATACGGGCGGAAAACGCAGAAAATCAAAAAAGTCTCAGAAAAGGTATCGCAAAGGGGGTCGCAAGGGTTCCCGAAGAACGCGCCGTTAAAAAAAGAGATACATCCAATTATGTTTACTGAACATTATAAACATAATTGCAGCAAATATTTTTGCAATAAAATTGATGGCGGAATCCATTATGTTTACGAAACGACATAAACATAATTTTATAGTATATTTACAATTGTATATTTCAATAAAATGGCATCCAATAACCGCGTACAGACTTTCTATAATTCCCGTTCAAACCTCTTGCAAATCCTTGAAACCCTAGGATATAACATCGACCAATATGCCGGATTTAGTGTAAATGAAATCGACGAGCGACTCAAAACAATGCAACTCGACATGGAACTCCGCAAACCAACAGGAGAAAAGGTATACGTAAAATATTTATGCGGCAATAAAGCGCCGACTAAGATGCTGAATTCGAAATCCCTCGAACAAATCATCGAGGATTTATTTATCAATTCCGCGACTTTAGGAAAAAGCGACACGCTGATAATTATCATCGACGGCGAACCGAATGATTCGATGCACGACAAATTCAAATATCTGCATGACCACGACGGATATTTCGTTGTTTGCCACAATATCGCTCGACTCCAATTCAATATTTTGGAGCACGAGAAAGTACCAAAATCGGAAGTGGCGACAGACGAAGAAGTGACGGAAGTCATGCGCAAATACAATATGACCACGCGGAAACAGTTTCCCGAGATAGGGAGGTTTGACCCAGTATCTTTAGCGCTTTGTTTGAGACCCGGACAAATCTGCAAAATTACTCGCCCGACACCGACAGCAGGTACGTCTATGTTTTACCGGGTTTGTGTATAAACACCAGCAAGACCAGCAAGACCAACAAGTTAGTCTTTTGTCGACCAACAAGTTGGTCTTTTGTCGACCAACAAGTTAGTCTTTTGTCGACCAACAAGTTGGTCTTTTGTCGACCAACAAGTTAGTCTTTTGTCGACCAACAAGTT
>Ga0214919_10004263_pt1 | contig 20992 bp, 21 predicted proteins | sample LL1503_MetaG_FD_177994 | JGI IMG/M metagenome (GOLD analysis project Ga0214919, IMG submission 177994) | Freshwater microbial communities from Lake Lanier, Atlanta, Georgia, United States - LL-1503 | ecosystem: Environmental > Aquatic > Freshwater > Lake | place: USA: Georgia | collected... | reverse complement strand
CGGGTTGAAGCGCGAGTCCAATGCGTCACCAATGGCTTGGCACAACGCTGAGACCCCCCAAACCCGGGGGCCAGGAGCAGTAAACGCAGACGTTTCGACCATGCGAGGCCTTGTGATGGAGTGGCGGTTAAAAAATGCGAGGGGGCGTTAAAGGGCTACAAATCTTTGGCAGACCCGCCCAACAATCCCAGATAATCGCCCTCGGACTATTGTCACAGGGAGTACTGTTTTGTTTTCCATCATACAAGCTGCAGGGTGGCCTATTTGGCCACTTATTGCCAGCTCCATCTTGGCCCTGGCGATCGTTATCGAACGATTTTCCGCCCTGGTCGAATCCAAAGTGGCGCCAAAAGGCTTGGCCGACACCGTGATTGCCGTCACCCAAAAAGGCCTCCCCTCCAACGACTCCCTTGCCGACTTAGAACAGAACTCCATGCTGGGCGAAGTTCTGGCCAGTGCCTTGCATTTATTAAAAACCAAGCCCAAGGCGTCTCAAGAGGAATTGCGCGCGGCAGTGCAAACCGCGGGGCGCGGCGTGGCTCACCGCCTCGAGGCCCATATGACCATTTTGGCCACGGTGGCCTCATCGGCGCCACTGATGGGCTTACTGGGGACGGTGGTGGGAATGATCGAAATCTTTGGCGCTCAGTCTGCAGGAGCGGCCGGGGCCAGCAACCCCGTGCAATTGGCCCAAGGCATTTCCATGGCGCTGTACAACACCGCGTTTGGCTTGATGGTGGCCATCCCTTCGCTTGTTTTTTGGCGTTATTTCCGCGCCCGCATTGACAGCTACTTGCTGACGCTGGAGTCCAGCACAGAGCGGCTACTGCGCCACATTCAAACCACAGACGCGGACCAGCCATGAGCACCGTATTCGACCGGCCTGAACGCTCCGCTTCGGCCCTGAACTTCAACCCCTTGCGACGCGACGAACCAGAGATCAACCTTATTCCGTTTATCGACGTGCTGCTGGTGGTGCTCATTTTTTTGATGCTGTCGACGACCTACAACAAGGCCACCCAACTCAAAATCACACTGCCGGTGGCAGAAGCTGAGAAGCAGCATACCTTCCCGAAAGAGGTCCACGTGGGCGTGGGCGCCGATGGCGAATACAGCGTGGGCAATGAACGGCTGGGCGACCGCAGCCTCAAATCGCTAACCGCAGCCATGCGCGCCGGTGCCAAGGGCGTGGGGACACCGGTACTGGTCGTGAGCGCCGATGCCAGCGCTAGCCACCAATCCGTGATGACCGCCATTGAAGCCGCGCGCATCGTTGGTATCACCCAGGTTACGTTCGCACTGCAGTCCCCAACCAACCCGAACCGCCCCTAAAGCCATGGGCGCCATGGGTCAGTCCGCACTGCTGCACGCTTGGACCTGCAAGGGGCCATTGGCCAGGCTGTTGTGGCCGATCTCCCAGCTCTACGGCGCCCTGGTGGCGCTACGGCGGCAGCTTTTTCTCAAGGGCATTTTGCGCAGTCAACGGGCACAGGCTTTTGTAATCGTGGTGGGCAATGTGGTGGCCGGGGGGGCCGGCAAAACGCCTACCGTCATCGCCGTGGTGCAACACCTGCGTTCCCATGGCTACCAAGTGGGTGTGGTATCCAAGGGCTATGGCCGCCAAGCCACAGACTGCCGTGAAGTAAGCCCCGGAGCGAACCCCCATGATGTGGGCGACGAGCCCATTGTGATACAGCACGCGGCCCAAGTGCCAGTTTTTGTGGGCCCAGACCGACATCGCACGGCCCAGGCGCTACTGGCGCAGTATCCTGGTACCAAAGTGCTGGTTTGCGATGACGGGCTGCAGGACTACAGCCTATGGCGCGACCTGGAAATATGTGTATTTGATGACCGTGCCTGCGGCAACGGCTGGCTGCTTCCGGCGGGGCCCTTGCGTGAACCGTGGCCTCGCCACCCCTTGGCCTGTGCCGGCCAGTCGGACCAAACCCTGTTGGTGGTCAACACTAGTGGAGCACCCCAACCGGGCCAATTCGGCGCTCGACGAACACTGGCAAGCCACGCACGCAACCAACAAGGCCAGTTCATAGCCCTGGAGCAACTCCAAGAACCCGGACGTTTACCCCTCAAAGCCGTGGCCGGCATTGCCCGGCCCCAGCTGTTTTTTGACATGCTGCGGCAAACCGGCCTGCAGCTCAGCGCCACGCTGGCCCTGGCAGACCATGACAGCTACGGCCAGCAAACGGCGCGTAGCTTGGGAAACTTTGAGCTCATCTGTACCGAGAAAGACGCACCTAAGCTGTGGCTGATAGCACCCAATGCCTGGTCCGTTGCCTTGTTGCAAACCTTGGACCCGGCGTGCCTTGAAACCATAGAGCGGCAGATCAAAAACCACCGTGGTGCACGTTTATCATCGCAGCATGGACACTAAATTACTCGCACTGCTGGTTTGCCCGGTTACCAAAGGCCCGCTCGAGTGGCACCCCGAGCAGCAAGAATTGCGCTCACGCAGCGCGCGCCTGGCATACCCGGTGCGTGACGGCATTCCCGTATTGCTGGAAAACGAAGCACGGCCGCTCACCGACGACGAACTAGGCCTGTGAGCTCTGGGCATGAGCTACACGGTACTGATCCCAGCCCGGCTCGCGTCGAGCCGCCTGCCTAACAAACCGTTAGCGGACATCGCGGGGGTTCCAATGGTGGTGCGGGTGGCACAACGGGTCACTGCTGGCATACCGAAAGGTACCTGCGTGGTGGTAGCCGCCGACAGCGTGGAGATCATGGCCGCATGCGCAGATTTTGGTGTGCAGGCCGTGCTAACCCACCAGAGTCACCCCTCTGGAAGTGACCGGCTTGCCCAGGCGTGCGAGATTTTGGGCCTGGATGAAAGTGCAACAGTAGTCAACGTGCAGGGAGACGAACCACTGATTGACCCCGATTTGGTGCAAGCCGTAGCCGTTGTTTTGCAAAGCAGCCCACACGCCACCATGGGCACAGCGGCGTGCGCCATCACAAGCCTTGAAGACTTCTACAGCCCCCATGTCGTCAAAGTCGTCCTAGATGCATCGGGACACGCGCTCTATTTCAGCCGAGCACCCATTCCGCATTGGAGAGACGAACCCCTGGGCGGTATGCACACCCTGCCCCAACCAGCACCCTTGCGCCACATTGGCATATACGCATACCGTGTCGGATTTTTGCGGCAGTTTCCCAGCCTGGCGCAGGCGCCCCTGGAAATCACCGAAGCCCTTGAACAACTGCGCGCCCTGTGGCACGGCCACAAAATCGCCGTGTACCTGAGCGCCCATGCCCCCGCCGTAGGCGTGGACACGCCGCAAGACCTGGAGCGCGTGCGCCAGATCTTCGCGCAGAACGGCTCGGCCTGAGGCTGCAGCGGACGCCCCGCATGTAAGCCAGGTACAGGTTTTTGCGTGCTATTCTCAAGTGATTACAAGGTGATTTACACGAGACAGCATCCCCACGGTGCGTAAACGCCAACGAGATTTCCATTCTTTTTGAGGTTCGCAATGAAATTGATTCTTCTAGGTGCCCCCGGTGCTGGTAAAGGTACGCAAGCCACCTTCATTTGTGGTAGGTACGGCATCCCACAAATATCCACCGGCGACATGCTGCGTGCCGCCGTGAAAGCTGGGACGCCGCTGGGCCTGGAGGCCAAGTCCATCATGGACTCAGGCGGCCTGGTAAGCGACGCGCTGATCATCAATCTGGTCAAGGAGCGCCTTACCCAGCCCGACTGTGCTAAGGGCTTTTTGTTCGACGGATTCCCCCGCACGATTCCGCAGGCCGACGCCATGAAGGCCGCTGGCGTCGCGCTGGACTATGTGATTGAAATCGACGTGCCCTTTGACAGCATCATCGAGCGCATGAGCGGGCGCCGTTCGCACCCGGCTTCGGGCCGCACTTACCATGTCAAGTTCAACCCGCCCAAGTCAGAAGGCCTGGATGACGTCACCGGTGAGCCACTGATCCAGCGCGAAGACGACAAGGAAGCAACGGTCAAAAACCGCCTGGCCGTCTACAGCGCACAAACCCGTCCATTGGTGCAGTACTACTCCGACTGGGCGCAACACGAACCGAGCAAGGCGCCAAAATACCGTTCTGTGAGCGGCTTGGGCGACGTAGATGCCATCACGGCCCACGTGTTTGCTGCGCTGGAGAGCTAATTACCGAGTTCGCCGCAGCTTCGCCAAGCGCGCCGCCAACAAAAAAGGGATGCTAAACGCATCCCTTTCTTTAGGCCCTGAACCGGGCAATGTGCGCAGGCTACGCCCAGTTCAATAGGCTTTGCCCAGCTGGTCCAGAATGGCCGGGTTTTCCAAGGTGGACGTATCTTGCGTCACCGCCTCGCCCTTGGCCAGCGAGCGCAGCAGGCGGCGCATGATCTTGCCGGAGCGGGTTTTGGGCAAGTTTTCGCCAAACCGGATGTCCTTCGGCTTGGCAATGGGGCCAATTTCCTTGGCCACCCAGTCGCGCAGTTGCTTGGCAATGACTTTGGCTTCTTCATCGTTCGGGCGTGAACGCTTGAGCACCACAAAGGCGCAGATCGCCTCACCGGTTAGGTCGTCCGGGCGCCCCACCACGGCAGCTTCGGCCACCAAGTCGGTTTTGGACACCAGCGCGGATTCAATCTCCATCGTTCCCATGCGGTGGCCCGAGACGTTGAGCACGTCGTCAATGCGCCCGGTGATACGAAAGTAGCCTCGGTCCGCGCTGCGCACCGCGCCGTCACCGGCTAAATACATCTTGCCGCCCATTTCTTCAGGAAAGTAGCTCTTCTTGAAGCGCTCGGGGTCGTTCCAGATGGTGCGGATCATCGACGGCCAGGGGCGCTTGACGACCAAAATGCCGCCGGTTCCGTTAGGGATGTCATGGCCCACTTCGTCCACGATGGCGGCCATGATGCCGGGCAGCGGCAAAGTACAGCTACCGGGCACCAGCGGCGTGGCACCGGGCAGGGGCGTCATCATGTGGCCGCCGGTTTCGGTCTGCCAGAAGGTGTCCACGATGGGGCACTTCTCATGGCCGATATTCTTGTAGTACCACATCCAGGCTTCGGGGTTAATGGGCTCTCCCACCGAGCCGAGGATACGCAGGCTGCTCAGGTCCGAGCGGTCGGGGTGCACCGCAGCGTCGCTTTCGGCAGCCTTGATCAGCGACCGGATAGCCGTGGGTGCGGTGTAGAAAATGGAGCACTTATGGCGCTCGATCATTTGCCAGAAACGCCCGGCATTCGGGAAGGTGGGAACGCCCTCAAAAATGATTTGCGTGGCGCCGGCGGCTAAGGGGCCATAGGCCACGTAGGTGTGGCCAGTGATCCAGCCAATGTCCGCGGTGCACCAGAACACGTCATCAGGCTTGAGGTCAAAAGTCCAGTCCATGGTCAGCTTGGCCCATAGCATGTAGCCGCCGGTGGAATGCTGCACGCCCTTGGGCTTGCCGGTCGAGCCGGAGGTGTAAAGAATGAACAACGGATGCTCCGCGCCGACGGACACCGGTGCGCAGACCGTGCTTTGGCCTTCAATCGCCTGGGAAAAAGTCTTGTCACGCCCGGCCACCATGGCGCAGGCGCTAGCGGTGCGTTGGTACACGTACACGGTTTTGATCGACTCGCAACCGCCCATGGCGATGCCTTCGTCGACGATGGCTTTGAGGGGCAGTTCTTTGCCCCCGCGCATCTGGAAGTTGGAGGTGATGACGGCTACGGCACCGGCGTCGATGATGCGTTCTTGCAGCGCCTTGGCCGAGAAGCCGCCAAACACCACGCTGTGGGTGGCGCCAATGCGGGCACAGGCCTGCATGGCGATCACGCCCTCTAAAGTCATGGGCATGTAAATCAGTACCCGGTCACCTTTTTGGATGCCGTCGGCTTTGAGCGCGTTGGCAAACTGGCTCACCCGCGAAAGCAGTTCGCGGTAGGTGGTTTTGGTGACGGCGCCGTCGTCCGCTTCAAAAATAACGGCAGTCTTGTTTTCATTGGGCGTGCCCATGTGCTTGTCCAAGCAGTTGGCCGAGGCGTTGAGTTCGCCATCGTCAAACCACTTGTAAAAAGGCGCATTGGATTCGTCCAAAGTGCGGGTAAAGGGCTTGTTCCAAAACACGTTGTCGCGGGCCAATTGGGCCCAAAAGCCCTCAAAGTCGTCTTCAGCGGCTTTGCACAGGGCGTTATAGCCGTCCATGCCGGAGACGCGGGCGGACTTGACCATGGACTCGCTGGGGTAAAAAACCCGGTTCTCAACGAGCACAGATTCGATGGCAGAAGATGGGGAACTCAAGGTGTTGTCTCCTAGTTATGCAAAAAACTGGGCGCGATCGTCGGCGGTGGCACTTACACGCCACTGACTGGCGCCGGTGCCGCTGCGTCAGGCTCACGCCCAATGGGGTAGTTAAACTCTATCTCATAAAAACCAAAACTTTCAACGACCCGGCCCCAGGCCACCATACCCATGACCACCATTGCCCAAGAAGACCTGATCGAGTCCGTTGCCGCAGCCCTGCAATACATTAGCTACTACCACCCCGCAGACTACATTGTCCACCTGGCGCGTGCATACGAGCGCGAGCAAAGCCCTGCAGCAAAAGACGCCATCGCTCAAATACTGACCAACAGCAAGATGAGCGCCACCGGGCACCGGCCAATGTGCCAGGATACTGGCATCGTCAACGTGTTTCTCAAGGTGGGCATGGACGTACGATGGGGCGGCTTTACGGGCAGCCTGGACGACGCCATCAACGAAGGCGTGCGCCGTGGCTACAACCACCCGGACAACACCTTGCGCGCCAGCGTGGTGGCCGACCCCGAGTTTTTGCGCAAAAACACCAAAGACAACACGCCGGCCGTGATCTTTACCGAAATCGTGCCCGGCAACACCGTTGAAGTAACCGTGGCTGCCAAGGGCGGAGGCTCCGAGAACAAGAGCAAGATGATCATGCTCAACCCCGGCGACTCGGTGATTGATTGGGTGCTCAAAACCGTGCCCACCATGGGTGCGGGTTGGTGTCCGCCCGGCATGCTGGGCATCGGCATTGGCGGCACCGCCGAAAAAGCCGTGCTCATGGCCAAAGAGAGCCTGATGGACGACTTGGACATGTACGAGCTGCAAGCCAAATCAAGCAGCGGCGCGGCGCTCACCCCAGTAGAAAACATGCGCCTGGAGCTGATGGACAAGGTCAACGCCCTGGGCATTGGCGCCCAAGGCCTGGGTGGCCTGACCACGGTGCTCGACGTCAAAATCAAGATGTACCCCACCCATGCCGCTAGCAAACCCGTGGCCATGATCCCCAATTGCGCCGCCACCCGCCATGCCCATTTTGTGATGGACGGCAGTGGCCCGGTCTATCTGACACCACCCTCGCTGGACCTGTGGCCCGCCGTTAACTGGGCGCCCGACTACGTTATAAGCACCAAGGTGGACCTCAACACCCTGACCAAGGCCGAAGTCGCCGGCTGGAAGCCTGGCCAAACCCTGCTGCTCAACGGCAAGATGCTGACCGGCCGAGACGCTGCCCACAAGCGCATCCAAACTATGCTGGCCAAGGGCGAGCCCCTGCCGGTGGACTTCACCAACCGGGTGATTTACTACGTTGGCCCGGTAGACCCCGTAGGCGACGAAGCGGTTGGACCCGCAGGGCCGACCACCGCCACGCGCATGGACGGATTCACCGAAATGATGCTGGCCCAAACCGGCCTGATTTCTATGGTGGGCAAGGCCGAGCGCGGCCCGGTGGCAATTGAAGCCATCAAAAAGCATAAAAGCGCTTACCTCATGGCCGTGGGCGGCGCCGCTTACTTGGTCAGCAAAGCCATCAAACATGCCAAGGTCGTGGGTTTTGCCGACCTGGGCATGGAGGCGATTTACGAATTTGACGTGGTAGATATGCCGGTTACGGTGGCGGTGGACTCGGGCGGCACCAGCGCCCACATCACCGGTCCGGCCGAGTGGCAAAGGAAAATTGCCACGGGCGAGTTCAAGAACATCGGCATCAAGTCGGTCTAAGGCAGACCGGCCTAGGCCTATAAACCGCCCCAATGCACCCCATCGGCGTCTTTGACAGTGGAGTTGGCGGTTTGAGCGTGCTCCAGGCATTGCGCTCGGAGCTGCCGCATGAGCGCTTTGTCTACTTTAGCGACGCCGGCTACGCACCCTACGGAGAACGCGATGTGGCCCATGTGCTCCAGCGCTCTTTGGCCATTGGCGACTACCTGGTGCACCGCCAGGGCGTGCGCGCCCTGGTCGTCGCCTGCAACACCGCCACTGCGGCGGCAATAGTCGCATTGCGCGCCGCGTACCCAGCACTTCCCATCGTGGGTGTGGAGCCCGCTCTCAAACCCGCCGCCGCACGCAGTCTTACAGGGATTGTGGGTGTGCTGGCCACACGCGGCACGCTGGCAAGTGAGAAATTCCAGGCGTTGCTGCAGGCGCAAAATCCAAAAGTGCATTTTGTACTCCAGGCCTGCGATGGCCTCGCCGCCGCCATAGAGCATGACGATGCTGCACAAATAGGCACACTGTGCACACGCTACACCGCCAACTTGGGCCGCTTTGGCGGCACGCCAGGCGCCGTTGACACCGTGGTGCTGGGCTGCACCCACTATGCGTTTGCCAAAACCGAATTACAAAAGCGCGTAGGCCCCGATGTCACCTTGCTGGATGCAGGGCAACCCGTCGCGCAACGAACACACAAGCTGCTGGACCAGGAAAATGCCGCGAATTTAGCGACTGGGGCAAGCGAAAAAAACCAAATTTGGGTAGATTTGTGGACGACCGGCACGGTCAGCACATTGGAAGACGCTGCGCAACGCTGGCTCACCGACTGCGGCCCTGTACGCCATGTGGCGCTGGCATGAACACAATGGCCTGTCCGACAGGAATCGAACCTGTGACCTACAGCTTAGAAGGCTGTTGCTCTATCCAACTGAGCTACGGACAGTCACGAACTAACGTTACTACAAACAAAAATGCCAAAGGCAAGGCTTTGGCAAATGTTGTGGTCGGGGCGAAAGGATTCGAACCTTCGACCCTCTGGTCCCAAACCAGATGCGCTACCAGGCTGCGCTACGCCCCGACAAGGTGTATTCTAACCGCCGGCACCTTTGCCTCCGATTCAACCGCCATAATTCTTTGACCGGTACCCATCACACCAATCAATGGAATATTCTGACCTGACATGGCTGGCTCCAGGTGATCCGTTTCCTTCGGTGGCGCGGACTGGGGGGGCGCACTCAATCGCACCGGGTCTGCTGGCTGCGGGCGGACTTTTGGACATGCCCAATCTCAAATCGGCCTATTCTCGGGGAATCTTTCCCTGGTTCAGCGAGGGCCAACCCGTGCTGTGGTGGAGTCCAGACCCACGGATGGTGCTAAAAGTGGACGACTTCCGCATTCACCGCTCACTCAGAAAAACGCTGCAGCGGTTTCAGGCAAGCCCGGGATGTGAGATCCGTTTTGATACAGACTTCGCGACCGTCATACGCAACTGCGCCCAAGCTCCTCGCGTCAAGCAAAAAGGAACCTGGATTTTGCCGTCCATGGTCGCCGCTTACATCGACATGCATGAGGCGGGCTTAGCGCACAGCGTTGAAACCTGGGTGGATGGCAGTCTGGTTGCAGGGCTTTATTGCGTCGCCATCGGTCAGGCGGTATTTGGCGAGTCCATGTTCACCACGGTCCCTGACGGCTCCAAAATTGCATTGGCTGCTTTGGTCGCGTTTTGCAAGTTCCACGGGATCGCCCAGTTCGATTGCCAGCAAGCGACCCCGCATTTGGCTCGAATGGGGGCCGCGCCCATTGCCCGCATCGAGTTTCTCAGGGCAATGGAAGTCGCACTATCAAAGTCTCCTCCAGTTTGGACGTTCGAGCCGCTTTACTGGAACACCCTGCTTGCGCTGGCGCCATGACACTATGACCCAGCTCCAAGAACTTCCGCTCAAAGCGCTGCAGTTTTACGCTACTGCGCCCTATCAATGCAGTTATTTACCTGAGCGCAAAGCGCGCTCACAAGTGGCCACACCCAGCCATTTAATTGACAACTCCACCTATTCCAACCTGGTAGCCGATGGCTTTCGACGCAGCGGTATGTTCACCTACCGTCCACACTGTGATGGTTGCCAGGCCTGCGTTCCACTGCGAATTGATGCCTCAAACTTCTCCCCCAACCGCAGCCAGCGCCGGGCATGGAAGCAACACAAACAACTGCAAACCCGGGTATTGCGCCTGGGTTTTGTGGCAGAGCACTATGACTTGTACAAGCGCTACCAGCACAGCCGCCATTTAGGCGGGGCAATGGAGGAAGATAGCGTCGACCAATACACCCAGTTTCTGTTGCAAAGCCGTGTCAATTCCCGCCTGGTCGAATTCAGGGAGCCCGCAGTTGATGGGCAATCCGGCGCACTCAAGATGGTATCGATTTTGGACGTTCTGGACGACGCCATATCTGCCGTCTACACTTTTTATGAACCCGAGCAGCAGGCCAGCTTCGGAACCTACAACGTGCTTTGGCAGCTTCAGCAAGTCCAAGCGCTTGGTTTGTCTTTTTTATACTTGGGCTATTGGATCGATCAAAGCCGAAAAATGAACTACAAAATGCATTTTTCACCAGCGCAGCTGCTAATCGATGGCCGCTGGCAAGACGCACAGCCCGCAAATCAACCGAGACAAGCGCTTACGTAAAGTACAAATAGTCGCTGACACAACAGCACTAAGCCTGATTGCCAGAATAATGCGTAAACCACGAGTCACCATGACAAAACAAGACCCTCCAAGCATTGCCAGCCCGTCCGTTCAGGTGATAGAGCGAATGTTCACCCTCATCGACGTACTGGCGTCCCGCGAAGAAGCGATGACGCTCAAGGAAATCAGCGACAAAGCAGGCCTGCACCCCTCAACAGCCCACCGCATCTTGAACGACTTGGTCATCGGGCGCTTTGCAGACCGGCCGCAATCCGGCAGTTACCGCCTAGGCATGCGACTTTTGGAGCTGGGAAACCTGGTCAAAGGTCGGCTCAACGTGCGCGATGCCGCCATCACGCCCATGCGCGAACTGCACAAACTCACACAGCAGCCCGTCAACCTGAGCATGCGCCAAGGGGATGAAATCATTTATGTGGAACGCGCATTTAGTGAACGCTCGGGCATGCAAGTCGTGCGTGCCATAGGCGGACGCGCGCCCCTGCACCTGACTTCGGTTGGAAAACTCTTTTTAGCAGCAGACGATCCCCAGCGCATACGCGCGTACGCCACACGCACTGGGCTGCAAGGGCACACTAAGAACAGTATTACGGACCTGTCCAGCCTGGAACGCGAACTTGCAAGAGTACGCCAGTACGGCCAAGCCAATGACAACGAGGAGTTGGAACTGGGGGTTCGCTGCATGGCAGCAGGAATTTACGATGACCAAGAAAAGCTGGTGGCCGGCCTATCCATATCGTCACCATCGAGTCGGATGGACGATGCATGGATGCCAAAACTTAAAGAAACGGCGCAGGAAATCTCAGAGACACTGGGTTACCGCGGACATTGAACACCGCGTGTACGCAAGCCGATTAGCCGATTAATTGGCGACCACCAACGAAGAATCTGACAATTGGGCCATCGGAGCGGATTTGACGGCGCTCACAGGATTAGACTCCACCCAGCGTCGTACGCGCTCTGCGTCGGCGATCCGACTGAGCTTTCCTGCGGAGTCTAGAAATACCATGATTATTTTGCGGCCAGCCACCCTGGCCTGCATCACCAGGCACTGCCCTGCCTCGGAGATGTAGCCGGTCTTTTGCAGCCCGATATCCCATTCCGGACTTTTCACAAGACGGTTAGTATTGTTAAATTGCAAGGTTCTTTTTCCGACCTCCACCTGATAACCGGGTGACGTGGAAAGCTCACGCAGTGTGGCATCACCGTAGGCATAGTTCACCAGGGTTGCCAAGTCTCTTGCACTGGATTGGTTCTTACTCGACAGACCTGTAGGCTCCACATAGCGAGTCGCAAGCATACCCAAGGCGCTGGCCTTGGCGTTCATCAGGCCAACAAAAGCGGCCAAGCCACCAGGAAATGTCCGCCCCAGGGCATGGGCAGCGCGGTTTTCGCTAGACATAAGCGCCAAATGCAAAAGTTCACCACGGGAGAGCTTGGTTCCAACCGTCAGACGCGATCGACTGCCCTTCTCCATATCTACGTCGGCCTGTGAAATCGCAATCATTTCGTCCATGGGCAACTTGGCCTCGCTGATCAAGACCCCAGTCATCAACTTGGTAATAGATGCTATTGGCAGCACCGCGAGTTCATTCTTGTGAACCAACACCTCTTTCGTATCTTGGTCAATGACAAAAGCAACACTGGACTTGAGCGCCAAAGCGTCTGGCGAGGCATGCAGACCTGCAATCTCTCCAAACGATGGTTTGGATGCGATCACCGCGCCCGCTCCCAGCCGCCGCTTTAGCGGAACCGACGCTGCGCGCTTTTTGGTACTCAAGCTGGCGTGCGCTTTTTTGCTCGCGGCACCTTGTTGCGCATAGCACGCACTTGACAGGGCACCCGACACCAGCAGCACGCAAAGGAGAGAGAGAAATTTATGCAATTTAAGGTCCAACGGGATTACGAACGAGGCGGTTATATTTGTATTTTTTTGGCGAAGCGTATTAAGTTTAATCAAAAACTCAAAAAAATCAAGCACTTGCACAAGAAACATAAAGCAAATTAGCGCACAGTTCCAGCTAACCCTGCGCCGCCACCCGGTCTGCCTTGCTTTGCAGCTTATTCAGGGCACTCAAATAGGCCTTGGCCGAAGCGACCACGATGTCGGGGTCTGAGCCAGTCCCGTTGACCACCCGACCACTGTTTTGCAGACGCACGGTCACCTCGCCCTGGCTTTCGGTGGAACCGCTGATGGCGTTGACCGAGTACAGAACCATTTCGGCCCCACTGTGCACATGTGCCTCAATCGCTTTGAGCGACGCGTCCACCGGGCCATTGCCGTCCGATTCGGACTTCACCTCTTGGCCCGCACTGGTGAACACCACCGCAGCATGGGGTCGCTCACCCGTCTCGCTGTGCTGGGACAGGGAGACAAAGCCGTAGAGTTCTTTATCCTGCGACACGCTCTCATCGCTGACCAGCGCCAAAATGTCCTCGTCGAAAATCTCCGACTTGCGATCGGCCAACTCCTTGAATCGGGCAAAGGCGGCGTTGATCTCCGCCTCGCTGTCGAGTTGAACACCCAGCTCCTGCAGGCGCTGCTTAAACGCATTGCGCCCGCTAAGCTTACCCAGCACAATCTTATTGGCGCTCCAGCCCACATCCTCAGCGCGCATGATTTCGTAGGTGTCGCGCGCCTTAAGCACGCCGTCCTGATGGATGCCCGAGGCATGGGCAAAGGCATTAGCGCCCACCACCGCCTTGTTGGGCTGGACCACAAAACCGGTGGTCTGGCTGACCATGCGGCTGGCCGCCAAAATGTGCTTGGTGTCAATTCCCAGCTCCAAGCCAAAGTAATCACGCCGGGTTTTGACTGCCATAACCACTTCTTCAAGACTGCAATTTCCGGCGCGCTCACCCAGGCCGTTGATGGTGCACTCCACTTGGCGTGCCCCGCCAATCTTTACACCTGCCAGTGAGTTGGCGACGGCCATGCCCAGGTCGTTGTGGCAATGCACAGACCAAATCGCCTTGTCCGAGTTGGGAATGCGCTCACGCAGCGATTTGATGAAGTTACCGTACAACTCGGGCACGGCGTAGCCCACGGTGTCGGGCACGTTGATGGTGGTGGCGCCCTCGGCGATTGCCGCCTCGAGGACGCGGCACAGAAAGTCGGGGTCGCTCCGGTACCCGTCTTCGGGGCTAAATTCAATGTCTGCCACAAGGTTGCGGGCAAAGCGCACCGACTGCTTGGCCTGCTCAAACACCTGGTCGGGCGTCATACGCAGCTTTTTCTCCATGTGCAAAGCCGATGTGGCGATAAAGGTGTGGATACGCGCGCTTCTTGCCCCCTTGAGTGCCTCAGCGGCGCGGGCAATGTCGCGGTCGTTGGCGCGAGCCAGGGAGCAAACAGTGGAATCCTTAATGGTGTTGGCCACCAGTTGCACCGCCTCGAAATCGCCATTCGAACTGGCGGCGAAGCCGGCCTCAATTACATCCACCTTGAGGCGCTCAAGCTGGCGCGCAATGCGGACTTTTTCATCACGGGTCATGGACGCACCGGGCGACTGCTCGCCATCGCGCAAAGTGGTATCAAAAATAATCAGTTTTTCAGCCATGGTGCTACTCCAAATTCCGTTTTAGACCGTGCATTCAGCGGTGCATGCCGCGCTCATCCGGCTCATCGGTCGAGGTACTGATAACGCTGGTATGAATGCCCTTGAACTTTCGCACCGCGTAAACAATGTAGCCACTCACACCGTAGGCCACAAAAACGCCGAACATGACAGTGGGCGGATCAATATTGACCACCGCAATGCCCAAGGCAATCATGACGATCACGGCAAAGGGCACGCTTTGCTTCATGCTCACGTCCTTAAAGCTGTAAAAAGGCACGTTGGTCACCATCGTCAGGCCTGCATAAAGAACCCAGGCAAACACGAACCAGGCCACGCTGGCAGCAGGAATTCCGCGGTCGGTGCACCACCACATAAAGCCAGCAACCAAGGCGGCAGCGGCGGGAGACGGGAGGCCCTGAAAGTAGCGCTTGTCGACCACATTGGTATTGACGTTGAATCGCGCCAGGCGCAAAGCCGCGCAAGCACAGTAAACGAACGCCGCAAACCAACCCCACTTTCCCAAACCTTTGAGTACCCATACGTAAGAAATAAGGGCTGGTGCTGCGCCAAAAGACACCATATCGGAGAGCGAATCCATTTGCTCACCAAATGCACTTTGGGTGTTGGTCATGCGGGCCACCCGACCATCCAGGCTGTCGAGCACCATAGCGCAGAAAACACCGATGGCGGACTGAACAAACTGGCCCTCCATCGCCATCACGATGGCATAAAAACCGCCAAACAGTGCTGCGAGCGTAAATAAGTTTGGCAACACATAAATGCCTTTGCGCCGCTTACGCACCAATACCGGCTCTTCTGACTCAGTCGTCTTATCCAGTTCCTCGTCCATACTGCTTCTTCCTTCTGCCTCAATCCACCAGTGTACGCGCCGCCCGACGCAGGCAGCGGCCCAAAATGTCAAAGGCCACCGAAGTGGCCTTTGTCGTGGACGCGTAACCGACCTAGTTGCGGGTCTGATCGACCAGCTTGTTTTTCTTGATCCATGGCATCATTGCGCGCAGGGTTTCACCCACTTGCTCGATCTGGTGCTCGGAAGTCAAACGGCGGCGGCTCAGCAAGGTCGGCGCACCGGCCTTGTTTTCCAAGATAAAGCTCTTCGCGTATTCACCGGTCTGGATGTCTTTCAGGCACTGGCGCATGGCGTCTTTGGTCGCGCTGGTAACAATGCGCGGGCCGGTCACGTACTCGCCGTATTCCGCATTATTAGAGATCGAATAGTTCATGTTGGCGATGCCGCCCTCATAAATCATGTCGACTATCAGCTTGAGCTCGTGCAGGCACTCGAAATACGCCATCTCGGGCGCATAGCCGGCTTCCACCAGGGTCTCAAAACCCGCCTTGATCAGCTCGACGGTGCCGCCGCACAACACGGCTTGCTCGCCAAACAGATCGGTCTCGGTTTCCTCGCGGAAATTAGTCTCAATGATGCCTGCCTTGCCGCCGCCGTTGGCCATGGCGTAGCTCAAGGCCAGGTCGCGGGTGCGACCAGATTTGTCTTGGTGCACCGCAATCAGGTGCGGCACGCCGCCACCCTGGGCATAGGTTCCGCGCACCGTGTGGCCTGGGGCCTTGGGAGCCACCATCCACACGTCAAGATCAGCGCGCGGGTGCACCAAGCCGTAATGCACGTTAAAGCCGTGGGCAAACACCAGGGATGCGCCTTGCTTGATGTTGGGTTCGACGTCATTGGTGTAAACGGTGCCAATTTGCTCGTCTGGCAGCAAGATCATCACAACGTCCGCCGCACGCACTGCGTCAGCCACTTCGGCCACTTGAAGCCCGGCTTTCCCGACTTTTGACCAAGAGGCGCCGCCCTTGCGCAGACCCACCACCACCTTGACGCCGCTGTCGTTTAGGTTCTGGGCGTGTGCATGTCCTTGGCTACCATAGCCGATGATTGCAACGGTTTTGCCCTTGATCAGGCTCAGGTCGCAGTCTTTGTCGTAATAAACTTTCATTTTCTTCTCCGAATAAATAGTGGCGGCTGGCGCCTGGTTGCAAAACACTTGCTCGTCTCAGGGCGAAACATGGTTGTTTCGCCATCGCTGTCCAAACGCGCTGAGCATGCAAAAAGCACGCGCATGGAAAACCTGTGGTCAGTCAGGCTAAACGCGTAGGATACGTTCGCCCCGACCGATACCGCTGGAGCCAGTGCGCACCGTCTCCAAAATGGCACCAGCCTCAATAGCCTGCAAAAACGCATCGTTTTTCGACTGGTCGCCGGTCAATTCAATGGTGTAGCTCTTGTCGGTGACATCAATGATGCGACCGCGAAAGATATCGGCCATACGCTTCATTTCTTCGCGCTCCTTGCCTACAGCGCGCACCTTAACCATCATCAATTCACGCTCAATGTAGGCGCCCTCGGTCAGATCGACGACCTTGACCACCTCGATCAGGCGGTTCAGGTGCTTGGTGATTTGTTCAATCACGTCGTCCGAGCCGGTGGTTTGGATGGTCATGCGCGAAAGACTGGGGTCTTCGGTGGGTGCCACGGTGAGCGACTCGATGTTATAACCCCGTGCAGAAAACAGGCCGACCACGCGCGACAAGGCCCCGGGTTCGTTTTCCAGCAAAACTGCAATGATGTGTTTCATAAGCTGTGATTCCTCTTTTCGCCGCCCTCCCCCTGGCGCGGTAACGTCAGGACTTGGCAAGCAATAGATTCGTCAAATAGGTGTTGAATAAAAGTATGACGGAAGTTGGCAGAGCTAGAGATCTTCCGAGCCCAGCAGCATTTCTGTAATGCCTTTGCCAGCTTGCACCATGGGGAACACGTTTTCAGTCGGATCGGTGCGGAAATCCATAAACACCGTGCGGTCCTTCAAACGGCGGGCTTCGCGCAACGCAGGCTCCACGTCCTCCGGACGCTCAATCAACATACCCACGTGGCCGTAGGCCTCAGCGAGTTTCACGAAGTTGGGTAGGGCGTCCATGTAGCTGTGGCTGTAGCGACCCTCGTATTCCACTTCCTGCCACTGACGCACCATACCCAGGTAACGGTTGTTGAGCGCCACGATTTTGATTGGCGTGTTGTATTGCAGGCAGGTGGAGAGCTCCTGGATGCACATTTGCACCGAGCCTTCGCCGGTAATACAAAACACCTCACTGTCGGGCTTTGCCAGCTTGATACCCATAGCGTAGGGAATACCCACGCCCATGGTACCCAGACCGCCGGAGTTGATCCACCGGCGTGGCTCGTCGAATTTGTAGTACTGCGCAGCCCACATTTGGTGCTGACCGACATCGGATGTGATGTAGGTGTCCACATCCTTGGTCATATTCCACAGCGTTTCGACCACGTACTGGGGTTTGATGACATCTCCCGTACCCAAGCTGTACTTCATACAGTCCCGCCTGCGCCAGCCTTCAATCGTGTCCCACCAAGCGCCTAATGCGCTGCCGTCGGGCTTGATGGCGCTTTCTTTGACCATAGCGATCAGCTCGGTCAAAACCTCTTTCACGTCGCCGACGATAGGAATATCGACCTTAACGCGCTTCGAGATGCTCGAAGGATCAATGTCAATATGGATGATTTTTCGCTCGTTTTGCGCAAAATGCTTGGGGTTGCCGATGACCCGGTCGTCAAACCGTGCACCCACGGCCAGCAGCACATCGCAGTTTTGCATCGCGTTGTTGGCTTCCACCGTGCCGTGCATGCCCAGCATGCCCAAGAACTTGCGGTCGCTAGCCGGGTATGCACCCAGTCCCATGAGCGTATTGGTGCAGGGATAACCCAGCATGTCCACCAGGGTGCGCAACTCAGCGGACGCATTGCTCAGCAACACGCCGCCGCCAGTGTAAATATAGGGGCGTTTGGCGGTCAGCAAAAGTTGAAGTGCCTTGCGAATCTGGCCGCCATGGCCCTTGCGCACTGGGTTGTAGGAGCGCATTTCCACGCTCGCAGGGTAGCCAGCGTAAGGAACCTTTTTGAACGAAACGTCCTTTGGGATATCCACCACCACCGGACCGGGGCGACCGCTACGAGCGATATGGAACGCTTTTTTCATGATCTCAGCCATGTCGCGCGCGTCCTTGACCAAAAAATTGTGCTTCACGATGGGGCGGGTGATGCCCACGGTATCGCATTCTTGAAAGGCATCGAGCCCAATGGCGTGCGTAGGAACCTGTCCGGTGATGATCACCATGGGGATGCTGTCCATGTAGGCGGTGGCGATCCCGGTTACCGCATTGGTCACACCGGGACCTGAAGTCACGAGCGCAACGCCTACGTCGCCAGTGGCGCGCGCATATCCATCAGCAGCGTGGACGGCGGCCTGCTCATGGCGCACCAAAACATGCTGGATGGTGTCTTGTTTGAAAAATGCGTCGTAAATATGCAGAACGGCGCCGCCAGGGTATCCCCAGACGTATTTGACATTTTCCGCCTGCAAGGCCTTTACGATGATCTCTGCTCCCCGCAGTTCGGGGGTGGCGGCCGCGTCTGCCGCGGCTGCTGAAGCCATTTCGGCTTTTGATAATTCCATGATGAACCTTTGTGAATTTCTCTAACGAAAGACCTTGGGTGCCCCTTGGCAAACGCTTGTGGCGTCGCGTCGGGACTTAAGGTCAAGGCCATGGGCGCATTGAATGCTGCGCCGGACCAGAACCCGTTTGCGTTTGAGTTGCGAGGAGCATTATCGCATTGCGGATGAGCACCCGCACCGAACACGACAGATTTCTCCACCCCAATGCGATAATTCGGCCCGAAAGCCTTTGAAAGTTACACGATTTCCATGCACAACACGACTCATTCATGTCCCTGCAGGGGGGCGCTTGGCGTCTGAACAGGAACTCGAAGCATTCCTCAAAGGCGTGGAAAAGCGCGCCTTTAAACGCTCTTATTACCACGTCCGCAACGAGGAATCAGCTTTGGATATCGTCCAAGACAGCATGATGAAGCTATGCGAGCACTATGGTCACAAGCCCCTGGAGGAGCTACCCATGCTATTTCAGCGCATTTTGACCAATAGCACGCTGGATTGGTTCCGTCGGCAAAAAACGAAAAACGCGCTTTTTTCCAACTTGAGCGACTTTGAATCCCGGGATGAGGGCGGCGACTTTGATATTCTGGAGTCTCTGCTACTGAACACAAACCCTGAGCAAATTGAAAGCGCCCAGGACCACGCGCAGCGGGCACAAATTTTACGGGTAATTGAGTCGGAAATTCAAGGCTTGCCGGCGCGTCAACGAGAAGCCTTCCTCATGCGTTACTGGGAAGAGTTGGATGTTGCGGAGACAGCGTCGGCCATGGGTTGCTCACAAGGCAGCGTCAAAACGCACTGCTCCAGGGCGGTGGCGGCTTTGGCAAAGGCACTAAAAATCAGGGGAATTTGCATATGAAACCGTTTTTCATTAACACTAGGGCGCCGAACCCTGCCGCTGAAGAATTCGGCGTCCGTATCGCCGCGCGTTTGGACGATTCAACTCGACTGTTACCTGTTCATGTTGCCGAACGACTGCGTTTAGCCAGAGTGCAAGCTGTAAAGCAAGGGCGCTTACTGAGGCGACAGGAGACACCGGTCTTTGTGACTTCAAGCGGCTCCCGGTGGGGCAAGAAAGACCATTTCGGATTTTGGGGGCGAGCCTCAAGCGTTCTGCCGCTGATTGCCCTTCTCATCGGCTTGGTGTTCATCGGAATACTCCAGGAGCAGCAGAGAGCCCACGAAATTGCAGAGGTCGATACCGAGTTGCTCACCGGTGATTTGCCTCCTGTCGCCTACACGGATCCAGGGTTTGCCCAGTACCTCAAAGTTGGAGGCCCAGATTAGTGCTTTGCCCAGCTCGGGTCACGGGGAGCTAATCATGACATCACTGCGTCTTCTTGTGCCGCTGTTTGTCTGGTCGTTGCTATGGCTTCCGCTGGCGGGGGAGGCGCAAATCGCAGCTGAAACTGCAGCCGCAACCCCAAAAACCAACCCCAGTCTTGCGGACTCGGAGCCCCGATGGGCTGATCTCTCGGAATCCCAAAAAAGCGCGCTGACTCCATTGTTCGAAATTTGGCCTGCGTTGTCGCAAGGGCACCGCCGGAAATGGTTGGCGCTTTCACAAAATTACCCTCAAATGTCCGCTAGCGAACAGGAGAAGCTGCATGCTCGCATGGTGGATTGGGCCGCACTGAGCACCAAAGACCGACAGGTGGCACGCCTTAACTTTGCCCAAACCCAAAAAATTCCGGCTCCGGCGCGGGCTGCAAATTGGGAGGCCTATCAGGCACTGCCGGAGGAGGACAAAAAGGCGCTCAGTAGGGCCGCATCCTTGCCTCCGCGCGGTGCGGCAGTTGCTGTGAAACCGATCGCCCCGAACAAGTTGGCAGTGGTTCCAGTGACCAGGAAAACGCCGGAACCCGAAAAAGCGGTGGCGCCGAAAGCACAAACTCTGGATCGGTACACTCTGCTGCCAAAGGCGCCAAAGCAAAGAGAAAATCTACGATTGAATTCCGAAAGCAAGTAGCCCCTAGCGATTGGTCACTGCAAAGCTGGACGGAAATTCTCCCTACCCTTTAGGTTCTTGCGCATCCCACAAATCAGCTGCGCCCCAAACTTATGATGGAATCAACCGGTCTAACTGCCCCTAACCTTTTGCGCCGAATGGCTTGTTGGGTTTATGAAGGCATGCTCTTGTTTGGCGTGGTCTTTATCTCGGGTTACCTTTTCGGCACGCTGAGCCAAACACGCAATGCCATGGACAACCGCCACGGCCTGCAGGCTTTTTTGTTTTTGGTGTTCGGTATTTATTTCGTCTGGT
>Ga0214919_10004262_pt1 | contig 20992 bp, 20 predicted proteins | sample LL1503_MetaG_FD_177994 | JGI IMG/M metagenome (GOLD analysis project Ga0214919, IMG submission 177994) | Freshwater microbial communities from Lake Lanier, Atlanta, Georgia, United States - LL-1503 | ecosystem: Environmental > Aquatic > Freshwater > Lake | place: USA: Georgia | collected... | reverse complement strand
AGTTGTAAAGATAGGTAGAAAAATGGATGACGATATAATAATAGATGAAGATACAATGGAAATAGATGAACAAATAAATCCATCAAATTTTGAAAGAACTGCTGAAAATCAAAATAAAAGAAAAAAATTTTTTGATGGTAAAAAAAGTAAGTCAAAATCAAAAAAACGTTCAAGAAAAAACAAAAAACTTTCAAACAAAAATAAAAAAACTTAAAGGATTAAATTTAATTTAAACAAAATGTCAGATTCAATAGATTCTATAATAGTAGAAAATGTTGAAGAAAATATTAAATTAAATTTTGACACACTTGTATTATCTGGTGGTTCAACTAAAGGTATTATTATTTTAGGTGCTCTTCAGTATTTAGCTGATAATTTTTATCTTTCAGAAGTAAAAAATTATATTGGAACATCTTCAGGTGCAATAATCTGTTTTTTATTATCTATTGGATATAGTCCCATCGAAATAATGGTTTACATATGTACTCATCAATTATTAGAAAAAATTCAACATTTTAATATAGTTGCAATGATAAATGGATGTGGAGCATCATCATTTAGTAATATTTACGAACAACTTGAAAAAATGACTATAGAAAAAATTGGATATATACCAACATTTTCAGACCTTAAAAATAAATATAATATAAATTTCATTTGCGCTACATATAATATAACTGAAAATAAAACAGAATATCTATCATGTGAAAATAATCCTGATTTACCATGTTTAATTGCTTTAAGAATGTCATCAAATTTACCTTTAGTCTTTGAAAATTTTAAATATGGAAGTAATTTTTACGTTGATGGTGGGGTTTCTGATAATTTTGCAATTGATCTAGGGGATAAAATAGGTAAAAAAATTTTAGGATTATATATAGATGCTGAAGATAAAAATTTAAAAAAAGAAAATGATATCAATATTATTGAATATATATACAGGCTAATGTTTATACCTATTTCACAGACTACAGTTTTCAAAATAAACAATGTTTCAAATAAATGTAAAATTGTAAAATTGCAAAACAATAAGACAACTTTTTTTAATTTTAATATAAATTCAGTTGAAAAATTGAATCTATTTTCATCTGGATACCAGGAAATTAAAACAAATTTTTAATTTTTATTTTTACAATTATTATATAATATAAATAAAAATGAAAAGTCCTTCTTCAAAAAAATCTTGCCCAAAATGTGGTAAAAAAGTTTTCAATATTTCAGGTCATCAAAAAAGAGATTCGAAATGTTTACGTTTAAAGACACCTAAAATAAGAAATATTGTAGTATCTCCAGGAAGTAGTACTCCTTTAAATTTTAGAAAGAAAAAACTAAGTAAAACACCTATCCAAATAAGAAGTTTTGTATCTCCAGGAAGTAGCACTCCTTTAAATTTTAGAAAGAAAAAAAGAACATCGTCTTCTAGTTTATTATCTCAAATTTTATTACCTCTGTCTCCTCCTTCACCAATAAAAAGAAAATTATTTGCAAATAATCCACAACTAATTATTAAAAGTCCTTCTTCAAGAAAGAAAACATGCCAAATATGTAATAAACAAGTTTTAAATTTAAAACAACATCAAAAATCAAAAAAATGTAGAAATATTGCAGGATTACGTAAAACTGTAAGCTCTATACGTAAAACTAAAAGCCCTATACGTAAAACTAAAAGTCCTATACGTAAAACTGTAAGCCCTATACGTAAAACTAAAAGTCCTATACGTAAAACTAAAAGTCCTATACGTAAAACTGTAAGCCCTATACGTAAAACTAAAAGTCCTATACGTAAAACTAAAAGTCCTATACGTAAAACTAAAAGCCCAGTACGTAAAACTAAAAGTCCTAGTCCTTCGTTGAGAAAAAAAACATGTCAAATATGCAATAAACAGGTTTTAAATTTAAAACAACATCAAAAATCAAAAACATGTAGAAGAGTTGCAGGATTATCATCCCCAAAGAAATCTCCTCGTAAACAATACGGGTATATTTTTAATAATGTTAGACCACAGACTAGTCAACAAAATTTAGATAATTTTATTATACCGTATGACGAATCAAAATGTCAAGATGATTGCCCAATATGTATGTCTGAAAATGATGAACTTAATAGTATTATTTTAAAAGATTGCAATCACTGTTTTCATTTAGGTTGTTTGCGACAGTGGTGGAATCATTCAAGTAAATGTCCTTATTGTAATAGAATTTATGGATATCAAGTTGGAAATATGCCTATGGGAACTATGTCAGCAAAATTAGAAAGACATAAACTTCCAGGTTCTATATATGATACTATAGTTATAGAATATAATTTTCCAGCTGGAGTAACGACAGCTAATCAACCAAATCCTGGTACACCTTATCCACGAGATGTAAGAAATTGTTATCTAGAAGCAAGTCCAGAAGGATATGAAGTTTTAGATTTATTACGTAGATCTTTTGAAAGAGGTCTTACGTTTACTATAGGAGATTCTTTAACAACTGGAAGAAGAAATGTTATTACTTGGAATGGGATTCATCATAAAACAAGTATTCATGGAGGACCTGCTAATTATGGATTTCCTGATCCTGGATATTATAGAAGAGTTAAAGATGAACTAAGAGCAAAAGGTATATTTTAAATAAAAAAAATGAATTTTAAATAAAAAATAAAATAAATATATATAAAATGTCAACACAAACGTTCTTATCAATATCACAACCAAAAAATGGCGATTGGTATTTGAAAATAATTTCATTAAGAGAAGAAATCGAAAAGATTGAACATGAAATTACAATATGTAATAATAAAGATAGTATACAATTACTGAAAAATAAAATTAGTAAAATTTTAGAAGAAATTGAAATTTTAGAAGACAATTCTGAAGACGAAGACGAAGATAATGATGCTGAAGGTGGTGAAGACGATCAAGTCGACAACAACAATCATAACAACAACAACGAAGGCGCAGTTCCACTTCTTATTTAAACTGCATTGGTGTCAAGGTTACAAAGTTTTTAAATTTACTAAATATTAATACACTGACACCAAATAATGTTGGTTGCATGTTATTATGTGCTTCACTTGACCCATTTGTTGCTGTAGTAAAAGTATGTGTATGTGCCCCTGCAGAATTTGTTGAAATTGTGTGTGTTGTTTCATCACAAGCTGTAATACCTGCACCTCCTGCTGCGGAAATATTTTGTGTTCCATAAGGAATATTATCAACTCCATGTGTATGTGCACCGGAACTATCTGTTGTTCCTGTATGACTATGTGTAGGCATTTGTGGAACAGTTAATGTTACTGTTTCAGTTCCAACATCATCACCTCTATTACGTACTGTTAATTCTTCTGAAATAGCTGATAATCCAAACATACCAATAACTTTAGAAGTAAAATCAGGTAAATTAAAACTATTAACATTTGCACTTCCAAAATCTGTTCCAATTATATCAAATAATTCTGGATATTCTGCGCGTGATGACCTAGATTTAAGTAAATATTTTAACGAGAATAATTTTATACACATAACAGAAACTAATGTAGGACTTCGATCTAACTTGAATTTATAATAATTAATTTTTTTATTATATATAATAAAAAAATGGAACTAATAGATGATACTGAAATAGGAACTGGATCTCCTAGAAAAAGTATTGAAGAAAGACTTGCAGACCTTGAAGCATGTTGTAAAGACTTAAATTATATTAAATTTAGAATATTAATTGATTTAACAAATGGGTTTTCTGAAAGCGAGGAAAAAGTTTACAAGTTTAAAAATTTAAAATTTTTATTAGAAAATTTAGACTATATAAGTTTAAATTTTAATTTCGATGATGGTGGTATACTAAATAGTAAGTTCATGAATATTTTTATTTATATGGTTGAAGCAAATTGTCAATTTGATTACGAATTATGTTCAAAATTTATAGACTTTCTTTTAAAACATAATTGTTTTGGTGGTGGAATCGGTAATATTAAAAATTTAGAAGTAGTATTTAAAAATGGAAAAAAAGGTTTATCATATGATATGATTGGAAAAATTATAAATGAAAAGTCTTTAAAAAAAGATGGTAAACAGAAAAGAAAAAGCAAGAAAAGAAAAAGCAAGAAAAGAAGCAAAAGAAAGATGTAAATTAATTTTTTAAACTTATAAAAAGTTTAAAAAAAATACAAAATACAAAACAACAATTATTTTTTGACTTTAATAGCCATTTTAATTCCCATAGCTTGTAATTCTTGCATAAGAAGTTTGGAAGCATATGGAAAATTACATTTAGATATTTTATCACTATCACAAGCTTTACATTCAGTAGGTGTAGTCGAAACATTCCTGAAGAAGATGCTTAAAATATTATTTTTAATTTTTATAAAAAGAATTAAAATAAAAATCACATTAAAATAAAAATGATGTCAATAGTTGCAAGTCAAATGTTATATCCCGAAATTTTAATTAGAAGTACTGTATCTATAGCTTCAAATTTAGTAGCTAGTGCGACATATTTAAATTCTTTAATTAAGCATGATACTCATTTGCAAAATTTATTAAATTTAAATGATATAATCGAAGATATAGGTATAATAAAAAGTTTCATTGAAGAAAAAGAAAAACAAAATACAAGCAAAACATTAGGTATATGTCTTGAAAATCTAAGTCAAATTTTACAAGAATTAGAAAAAAATATCGATTCTGTTATATATAAGATTGAAAATCATAAAAATCTATGGTTTAATTATTTTAGAAGTTATAATATAACAAATGAAAGTAAAAATATACCAATACTATTAGAAAAAATGAACCATAGATTTGAAATACTAATTAAAATTTCAAGTGTTATTAATAACTAAAAAATAATATATTGTTTTTATATAATAAATGGTTAACAAAATAAAGAAATCCTCAAAAAAGAAGAAATCTCCACCAAAGAGAAAATCAGTATTGATGATAAAAATGAAATCTTCGCCAAAGAAAAAAAAATCTCTAAATATATTGGGAAAAAGTGCAATAGAAACAAATAATCTTAAAATACAAGAACTTCTAACATTTAAATTATTAAAACAAATTGAAGCACTTGAAAAGAAATTGAAAACTATTGAAATAAAAAATAAAAAAACTAAATATATTATTTTAACTGATAAGAATGACAGAGACGATGACAGAGAATATGATAGAAATGATGACAGAGACTATGACAGAAATGATGACAGAAATGATGATAGAAATGATGATAGAAATGATGATAGAAATGATGATAGAAATGATGATAGAAATGATTATCAGAATAATAGTGCTTCCAAAAATTCTCCTGATAAATACAAACCACCCGAATCTGCTTCGAAACTGTATCAATCTGCATCTAAAAATTCTGCTTCGAAACTGTATCAATCTGCATCTAAAAATTCTGCTTCGAAACTGTACCAATCTGCATCTAAAAATTCTCCACGAACAGCTTCGAAATTAAGATTATCATCGCCTGGAAGATTATCATCGCCTGGAAGAATATCATCGCCAGGAAGAATATCATCGCCTGGAAGATTATCATCGCCTGGAAGAATATCATCGCCAGGAAGAATATCATCGCTTGGAAGAATATCATCGCCTAGAAGAATATCATCGCCAGGAAGAATATCATCGCCTGGAAGAATATCATCGCCTAGAAGAATATCATCGCCTGGAAGAATATCATCACCTGGAAAAATGTCATCACCAGGAAGAATATCATCGCCTGGAAGAATATCATCACCTGGAAAAATGTCATCACCAGGAAAATAATTACTTTTCTTTTAATTTATTATATTTATCGGTTAGGAATACGAATGAATCAATCCATTTCCATATTGTCTCCTTATCCTCTTTATCTAAACGATTTGATCTCCAAATCGTTTGAAATTTTAAAACTTTATCAGGTTGTTTAGATGAAATAGATAATCCATCAAAAAAGTTATTTTCTTCTAAAAAGAATTCCTCGTTACGGTCTTTAATTATTTTTCTAATCATTTGATCATTTTTATTTATTTGATAACTAACAGATTCAACAACATCTTTAATTATAACTTGATCATTAAGAAAGATTCTAATCATTACTAACTCTCCTATATCTGAAAATTGGTCAATTAATTCGTCAAAAAAGGATATTAGGTTATTTTTAAACTCTTTTAAAACGTGAATTTCGCTCATTTTTATATCTAACAGCAAATCTTTAAGTAATTTTTACGAATTTAAATGCCTTACTTGTTGTTTAGTCATTTTAAGTATATTTGAAATATCAAATTGTAAATTAAGAAGATAACTTTCGTATTTACACTTATAAAAATCATTAACCCAATCTCCTTTATCAAAAATTATTTTAGGTTTATAAGTAACTTTGAGATATTTATTTTGTATAAGTTCGTCAATTCTTTCTTCGTAATCTGAACCATCACTATTTATATCAAAATTATCATCATCAAAATATGCTTTTTTTATATTACATTCTAAATTATAATTCTCAGAATCATCTTTAAATTCTATTTTTACTTGATTAATTATATAATAATCGCAACCCATTCTTAATACTTGAAAATATGTCTTTAAATAAGTTCTCCGAAACAACTAAAATTATTTTTTGAAAATTTTATACCAGTAATTTTAACATCAATAGTATCATTTTCTTTTATTATAAAACCAGTTTTTTCATTTTTAAAATGCTTATTCTCTTGATCAAATACTAAATTATATAGATACGCTAGAGGTATAAGAATTTTGAATTTATTTTTCACATCAATGAAAATTCCACCGCTAAATATCATACAAACTTTATCCGTAAAAATTTTATTTATTTCAGGTTTTAAAACCTCTGCATCAATATCAACTTCAAAAATAATTTCGCAATTGTTGCCAGATATGTAATTATTTTTTATTCTATTTATTTTTATTATTTCAATTATATACCCGTTTTCTTTTGTACATTCATTCATTGTTATTTCCTTTAAAAAATTAAATAGCTGAGATTTTAATTTTTTACCTAAAAAACATGGGTTTATACATAATCGTTTTTCAATCGTAACTATAGATGTCATAATGTCTAAAATTTATAAATTATTTAAAAAAAACTTTCAATTTTTTATAATCTTTTTTAAAATAAAAACATGGATTGTCCTGTGTGTTTAGAAGACAATGTTATTGAAACAAATATTCATTACATGGAATGTCTACATTTCATTTGTGATTATTGTTATGGTAAACTGTTATCAAATTCTTGTCCATTATGCAGACAAGAGATAACATTGCCTTTTAATGAAGGGCGAAACAACATTGAAAATGATGATTTATCCAATCAAGAAGAAGATGAAATGTTTTTTGAAAACGATTTTATAATACCAATTATGAGAAAAAATCGTTCTGAATATAAAAGGAAAAAAAACCAAAAAAAGAAAGAACGACTAGAAAAAATTATTAACCAAACGAGTATATTAAAAAATAACTCGCCGATATTGAATATTCCCAATAAGAGTAAAAGATTTTATAAAAAATCAATCACTTATTTAAAATAGTTTGGTATATATCGTTAAAATACGTATTACCATCTCCATTGAAATACCGAATATTTTGTTCTAGAAAAATTTTTTTAAGCAAAGAAAACCTTCTTTCTTTTTGGGGAATTAGATTCCAGTCTTTATTTAAATTATCTTTAGGGAACTTTTTATGTAAGAAATCACATAAACAAAACATGTAGTCAAATTTTATCGATGATATATTTTGTTCTTTAGCAGCATAACAATACTCAGCTCTCATAGTATCGGCACCCCATAATTTTTGTTCAACACTACCTTCTACATTTTGATTTTTTTTTTCAATAATTATAACGTTATATGTGTTATCATTATTCATAATTATAAAACTTTCGTCGGGTTCTCTTATTGAATCATAATTCAAACGATTTTTCATAAATTTTATAAAGTCACGTTTAGAACAAAAAAATATAGATTTTTTACCATCATAATTTTTCATTTCAGGTAATTTAGTACTTATGGTATTAATTATATCATCAATATTTAAATAATCTCTATTTATAAAACCTAAATATCTTCCCAAAGAATTCCATTCTTTTAACTTAGTAGGAATTTCTGATGATGTTATAAATCCTTTAGTTATTAAAGTTTGTACTAATTTTTCTTCTTTAATATTTTTAAAAAGAACACCACCATCGAACTTGTCTTTAGAAAATCCTTCTTTGCTTATAAGATAATCTGTTATATTAGTTTTTTTTTCAAATTCTACACCACTTCTATTAATTTTCTTTCCTTTACTTTCTTGCATAATAAGTTTTGTAAAATAATTATTTTAAGTATAGTTATAAAAATCAATTTTTTAAATTTGAATACAAAAAATAACTTTATTTTTTATAAAAAAATGATTTTTTAGTTTAAAAAAGTATATAAAATATTAATAAAGATGGATAATAATTTTACTTGTTCTATTTGCAAAAAGGAATATGTACTCGATTTTAATTACAAGAAGCATATCACTGAAAAACATTCAGATTTAGTTGAGAATATTTTGAATTATGATGACGACGATGTTAATATTACCAAACCTATAATAAAATGGGTTGGTGGAAAAACTCAAATTATAAAAAAAATAATATACAACTTTCCTACAAAAATCAATAACTATCATGAAATATTTGTAGGTGGTGGTAGTGTTTTGCTGGCTTTATTATCTTATAAGGAAAAGGGGTATATTGACATTACTGGTGATATAAATGTTTACGATATAAATAAACCTTTGATTAGTTTGTACAAAAACATACAATCTAATCCATTAGAATTATACGATTGTATTCAGGTATTAATTAGTGAATTTAATAATAGTCTTGATAATAAACCTATAAACAGACTTCCTTTAAATTTAATTGAAGCAATGGATAATAAAGAAAACTACTATTTTTGGATACGAAGTAATTATAATAAACTTACAGAAGATGAGAAAAATTCAATAATAGGTTCATCAATGTTTGTTTTTCTTAATAAAACTTGTTTTCGTGGAGTGTTTAGACTGGGTCCTCACGGTTTTAACGTTCCTTACGGTAATTATAAAAATCCTGAAATTATAAACAAGGAACATTTATTTGAAATACATAAACTAATACAAAGTGTCAATTTTATTTGTGCTGATTTTGAAGTATCCTTAGGCGATATAAATGACGTAAACGATTTTATATATTTAGATCCCCCTTATGCACCTGAAACAAAAACATCTTTTGTTAAATATACAGAGAAAGGTTTTGATATAGAAATGCACAAAAAACTATTTGATATTTTAAATAAATTAACAGATAATGAAAATAAATTTTTGTTGAGTAATGCGGATGTGTCTTTAGTTCGTGAAAATTTTACATCAGACGTTTATAATATAGAAAAAATATTATGTAAAAGGTCAATAAATTCAAAAAATCCTGAGTCAAAAACAACTGAAGTTTTAATTAAAAATTATTAATTTTCACCTAGAAAATCATAATGTTGTAAAAAAATTATTATAGTAAATATTTTCAAATATAATATATTTGAAAAATTATTTTATGGCAAATTTCAAAATACTGGTACAGATTCTTCATCTGAAATTAAATATTTTTGGACATCATTTTCTCCAAGAAGCATTCCACATATACTAAACGTACTATCTACTGTTCCAATAATCATTTTATTACATTTACCCAGTAAATACATCTCAACTACTCCACAAATAACATTATATTTATCGTTATTAAACTTATTGGATGAAGTACTACCACATAATGTTTTGGGAGGATTATAAAAAATCAAATTTCTCCCAAGATTGCTTGCAAAACTAACATAAACTTCTGAATCATCCGTGGCTAGAAATATACCTCTTTCAGAATTACACCATTTTTGACATTGAGAAATAAGTTTTTTTATAATAGCTTTCCAATTATATTTTACAAAACCACCATCTGTTTTTCGAATATGAATTCCAATCATTTCTTTAAAAAATCCAGTAAAACATTTTTCTATTTCTATTTGTAATTCATTTATAGGTGATAAACTTTTCATTTCATCAGCCATTTCTTTTCCAACATCATCTAAAATAAACTCACCTTTTTTATTTAAAGTTTTTTTGAAATTTATAAAAACATCGGTATTGTCTTCTTCACATACGATAGGATATAAAGCGTAATTTACATAAATATTTCCTTCAATTTTTATATCTATAACTAAATCCAAGTTCAACCAATAATAAAAATCATAAGTTTTCACATGATCAATATCAGTCTTTTCATATATTAAATTTTCAGGTTTATTAAATAAATCTAGAAGATTGCAGTAATCACCAAAATACGTTAAGCAACTTCTTTGGGGTGTATAAGTCCAAATCATGTTTACTATTTTATTACATTTTCTTGCAAGTCTTAGCGCGGATATTAAAGGAAGTAATCTATTACATAGACCATTGTATACAACTATTGTTAAATAAGACATTTTATATAATATTTTCTTTATCTTTATAACTGAAATTCACTTATATGTAGAATTTTTATATAAAAAAGACTTGACAAGTATAATCTAACGAAAATACTACTTTTAAAAAAAGTAATTTATAAGTTTTTGTAGTAATTATAAAAAATGTCATGTTTATTCGATAGCATAAGTTATTTTTTGAAAATTGAAAGTTCGAAAATTAGAGAACAAATTTGTAATTATTTAGAAGCTAATAACACAATAATTGATGGTCTTGAAACAAAAATAATATTAAATTTGGAAGATTCTAATTATATTAGCAAAATGAGATCAACTACAACATGGGGTGGTTCAAACGAGATTCTTGCCGCTTGTAATATATGGAAAATAAAGATAAATGTTTATCTGCATAACAATGGAAATAAAAAGATTGAATTTACACCTTTGAATGGTTCTTATATAAAAATAGCGAACATAGTTTGGTTTGGAAACCATTATGAACCTTTGACAACAAACTAAAAAATTTTAATACATTATTTTGTATTAAAACTTATATTTTTAAAAAAATTGAACGAACGATTATATTTACTTAATTACTTTACTTTGTGGCAACTACCTTCTTGACTACTTTCTTAACTACCTTCTTAGGAATTGTCTTGATTGTATCCTCAACTGGGACATCAAAATCATCGTCATCAACTTCGTCCTTCTTGTCATCGTCACCAACTAAACTTCCAACATCGTCATCATCATCAGGAGCTGCCTTTGAAAGAGACATTGGAACTGCATTTCTAGATTCGTTAGTAACTCTAGAATCAGATGTAGGTCTTTGAAGCAATCTCTTGTGTCCGAAATCAATTAAAGTTACTTGGCACTCGTAAAGCTTAACTTGTAGAGAAATCTTGTTTCCAATAAAAATAGATTCAAACTTGATTGCACCTCTTGCATAACAATGTTTACCGAGAAGATCTAATGCATTTACACTATCACCGCTATCCTCGTTAAAGAAAACAGTAATAATCTTTTCACCTTGCTTCTTTGAAACAATTAGCTTTGCATAAAGTGTCGGAGCTGAACCATCTACTACCTTACCCTTATCCTTCTTATAATAGAGAGGATTCAATTTTTTTAGGTCGTTCATTTCTAGGTCATATTGTTCAAGTTCTTCTCTATGTTCATAAATGTATTTCTTACAGTGATCTACAACCGAATTAAAAGTTGTAACGAAATCACGTTGTTCTTGTGTTGCTCCATTTCTATCATAGAGAACAAGTGGCATTACGAATCCATTTACCTTTCCAGTCTCTTGGTTGGTATTCTCACTAACTCCGTAAGAATAAACTTTACCAGTCGCCATTACAAGGTCTCCAATAGATCCATCATCATTTACGGATGTAATATTAATTCTCTTATATGTAATTGCCGGTTTGCTATCAGGAATACTTCCAGGAATTGGTTCAGAGAATCTCATATTGTTAGTATTATAGCTAGAAGCATTAATTAGTTGGGTTGAGCTCATTTTGTTAGAATTGATTGTTTTATAAATATCTGTTAAACTTTAAATCATTTTTTTAAAAAAATCAATTTTTTATTTCAGGTTCATATTCAAAAGTATCCGATTCATCAGAATCATATTTTTTATCAATTTCGTGGTTTTCTTCAAAAAGTGTAATAGAACTATCCTTAATTTTTTTGTCTAAACATAAATTTTTATTAAAATCTTCAAAATATGCGTATCTACAAACATTTCCAACGTTTTTAACATCAAGAGTATTCATTTTTATAAATTCAACAATTTCAATAGAATTATTAGGTAAATAAAATATTAATATGAACGGTGTTGATATAACGCTAATTAAATCATAAAATAATAATAAAATTTTATATGGAAATATTTTAACAAAATCATTTCTAACATCATAAGTATGAAATTTATATTTCCATTTAGCAGGTATATATTTTGTACATCGATAAATTTTTTTCATATATTTTGTTGGTTTATAAACTGTATCTTCCGGATTTTTTATCAAACTTCTAGAAAATGATGAAATTGCACCAATTACACCTGTATAGAATAATAAAGATCTATCAAAAATTTTTATGTACAAAAGTATATTTTCATCAATGATTGAAATTAATAAATTAAAAGTAAAACATATACCGCATAATATAGTTATTGTTTTGGCTAAAATTTCAATTATAGGATTTGGGAATTGTTTTAAATATAAATTTGATAATGGTATAGCTGTATTTATTCTTTTTTCAAAAAAATGCTTTAACTCATTGTATTGTCTTATTTTCCATCTAGTTAATAAATTAAATCTTCTAGAACTGATATTTTTAGAATTTGTATATACCTCTTGAATATTACTTATAAAAAAATAGAATAATAAATAAAAGAAAATAATAGGTGAGAATATTAAATTTAAAATTCCAAGTAAAAAAAATGTTTTTCGTAAAACTAGAACATTTATATTATCTATATTATTAAATATAGTCAATCTTATATTAAATTCCAACTGTTTTGTGTAATATTGATTAGATATATTAAGAATACAATTACGAATCATTGCTATATAATAATTTTCATTTTTCAAAATTTTATTCGTTATATCATAAGAAGAAATACCTGAATTTTGTTCAATTTTTTTTATAACCAAAGACCATTTTATTGTCTGAAGTTCTTTATTTGAAATTTTAAGTTTATCTTCATAATATTTTCTTATAAAAAACATTTGTTTTAAAGATGAATATAATTCAATTATTTTATTTAAACCTACCATAAATCCGCAAAAATAAAGTATAAAACCAATAAAAGTAGGATTCGGATATTTAAAGAATAATGATATGTCACCGCAATGATGATTTTCATTTCCACATAAAAGAAGTGATTCCCAATCCAAACAATCAAATATAAAAAATGTAAAAAATATTCCTGAAAATATTAGAAAAATTTCACATACATTAGATATTATAATATTGGTTATTCCTTTTTTATAAAAGTACTCGTAAACATCTCTATAAAAATTATCATTGTTTTTATATCGTTCTTCTTTTTGTTTTGTTCCAAAAATATTTAATAACGTATTTTTTGGGGGATATTGATTTTTATCAGATGATGAAGAATATATTTCATTTATCAAACTTTCAGTCATAAACTCTGACATAGATTCTACATTACCATCTTCATTGATATAAAAATCCATTTTTATATTTACAACATTTAATTTTTTAAACTATATTATTAGTTTAAAAAAATAATTTATTTTATATTCTATTAAATTTACTTTGTAACTCAGACGAAATTAGACAAACTTTCTTGGCAGCTCTATCATCGGTTAAAGATATTTCTTTTATTCTTTTTATCGATTGAATCAAATTTTGATATTTTTTCTTCATATTTGTTTTTTCATTTTGGATTTTATATAACTTTTCATTATAGATAGTTATTTTTCTTTTACAAGATGAATCAATATTATTTATATAAATTAGACTTGTAATTATATATAAAAAAAACATAATTGATAATACTAAAACTCTATTGTTATTGTTTTCAATACTATTGTTATGTATGTCTATTTCATATGCTGAATATGGATCATATATAGCAACTTGACTTGAATTGGTGTAATAAGAAAAGTAATTTCTAAAGTTGTCATAATTAAAATAACTCATGCTTTCAATTATTTACAAAAAATATTAAAATCAATTTTATATTTCTATTTACTGAAAATACTTAATCAAATTATTAGTCATAACAATCTTCTATTTCTTCTTCTATTTCTTCTTCCTCCTCTTCTTCTTCATCATCCTCTTCCTCAAATTCAACTTCGTCATCTTCTTCTTCAACATCTTCTTCAAATTCAACATCTTCTTCGTCGTCTTCTTTATTGTCCGCTAGATTATCTGGTATATTATAAGAAAATTTATACTTATTACAAGTATCAATATCATCTTTTGTGAGCTTGGAAATACTACCATCGGAATTTTGTTTACCATACATTTTCTGAGTTTTATTATCATACACTAAAGATGATTCGTGATGCTCATAATTTCCAAATTTATTTTTCTTTATTTCAATAATAGGTATTTTTTCAACTAACTTATTTACAACATTATTAGTAGTAGCAATTTTATCTTTTGATTGAAAGAATGCTGATTTTTTTTTATCACATTCGGATATTCTATTAACTAAATCGTTTTTGGTACCAGTTACTTTTAATGCTTTACCTTTACACATTTCAATTAACTCACTTTTACTCAATTTCATCAAAGCATTTTCTTCAGGTGTATTACTAGTATTACTAACTTGTGGTGCAACTGTATTTTTACTAGTCCACATTTCTAAAATTTCTTTTTCATCAATATTATATTTAGATGAAATATTTTTTAATAAAGAAGTAACCTCTCTATCAATTGATTTTGTTAGACTTTCAAAACATGACATTTTTTATTTTATTCCCTTAAATAATCTTTTAAATATCAATTTTTTATTTTTTAAGTATTTTTAAAGTGTTATGAAGCTATGAATTATTTTTTCATTTTCAGTATATGGAACAATAACAATTGTTGAATTTTTATCACTTGCATTTTTTAAAGATGGATTTTTATGAACAATACCATCATCATCCAAGAATGATGTTTTAAATTTTTTAGAATATTGTTTTACTTTAACACTCCAATTTTTTAACTGTTCATCTGTATATAATTCTGGAATATATCCATTGTAAATTTTAGGAATCGATTGATTCTCTATATGTTCCAAATTTTCTTTAAAAATTGAATTTTCATTTTTAGAAATATGAAATCCAAAATAAAGACGATAGTCACCATTTTCATTTTCACTTTCATTTGAAAAATCACATTCTTCTATAGTTTTAGAATTATATAAAACAATATGCTTTGGAAAAATAATTTCTTTAAATATTTCACCTGTATTCAGTATTTTAAAGTGAAACATTTGATTTCCCGTTTCATTTAAATTTACAAATCCTCTGAATATCAAATCCTCTTTTGGAAAATCATTAGAAAATTCACACTCTGTATATTTAGAATTTTTTGTTATACAGTATAAACAATCAAACAACATTTCAAAATTCAATTTAGGAAAATATAATTTAAATTTACTTACGAAATCATTATAAATATTCATCCTAATATTTCTTATTTCCTTGTGATGAAAACTAGTTGGGTGTAAACATAAAGCTGATAAAGCACTAAAAATTGTATTTTTTTCTGTATTATTTTTAAATTCCAACTGTTCTGAAAAATAATTATTCAATAAATTTCTTTTATTTCCTTTAAATATTGCATAACCATTTTCAAATAATTTAATCATATTTTTATTATTAATACCATATTCTTCTTTCTCTTGATCTTCAATCATTTGTTCAGGTTCTTCTTCTTCTTTTTCTTGAATCATTTGTTCTGGTTCTTCTTCTTTTTCTTGAATCATTTGTTCTGGTTCTTCTTCTTCTTTTTCTTGAATCATTTGTTCTAGTTCTTCTTCTTTTTCTTGAATCATTTGTTCAGGTTCTTCTTCTTTTTCTTTTTCTTGAATCATTTGTTCAGGTTCTTCTTCTTTTTCTTTTTCTTGAATCATTTGTTCAGGTTCTTCTTCTTTTTCTTTTTCTTGTATCATTTGTTCTGGTTCAGGTTCAGATTCTTTTTCTTGTGGTGATATTATATTTGAAATATAATAAATTTGTTTTTTTAAATCTATTTGACCATCAACAAAATTTTCTTCTTTTATAAATGACAAATTTTCTTCATTACTATTAATAGTTTTTCCATCTAAAAATGGTCTCACGTTTTGTTCCGATGTTTTTAAAGTTTCTATTTCATTCTTTGGTATATCAACATAAATCATTTTTAAAATATTTAAACTCGTATTAAATTGTTTGAAAAAGTCAGATCTAACAGATTTCCCCATTGTTGATTCAGATGTTTTATTTCTAAAAAAGCATTCCTTATCTTCTACATATATTTGCTCTATAATTTTTTGTTTTTCTTCATCCGATGTGGTATATTTTAAACTTTCTGGATAAAATTTAAAAAATGCACATAAAATCTTCAATATATCTTTATTTTCAATAAATTCATTACATACACTAAAATTTTCACATAAATAATCATTCACTCCATCATTTACTCCAAATTTATCAACATAACTAAAATTAAAATCAAAGACATAAATTTTGAAAAAAGTCTTTATCACATACTTTTTATCATTAATATAATAAACAAAAGTTTGTAACGAATCCAGCTTTTTTACAAAAACATTATCTGCATGCAAATCATTATGAGTCATATTACACAGTGAAATTGCATAACATACCACTGCTAATTGAAACAAAACTGATAAAATGATATCTTTATTTCCAATATATGTTCCCAAAAATTTAGTTAATGTAGTTATATCATTTTCCACATCAAAATATTTTGTTAAAAGTAAAGAGAAATTTAGCTTTTCTATAACATCACTATTTTTAATATTTTCTTCAGAATCTTCATTTATTTTCAACTTTTTATTCAAGTTTATCACTCCTTCAATATTTCTTTTTAGTATAAAATCCAACTTTTTATTATCATATAATTTTTTCGATACTGAATCATACGTATGTCCTATTAAAATATTTAATAGAGTTTCATAATTACATTCAATAATATCAATTAAAGGAACGAAATGCTTACAAATTTTTAATTTTTTCATTGGACCTATAATATCTTTATAAATTCTTTTCTCATATTCTAAACTTTTACTTGAAAAAAAGAAATTCGCCTTTTTATTTTCATCATCAAAAACTATATTTGAAATGTTATTATCCACATTCACAAAAATTTTTCCAAATAATTTCGTATTATCTAATAATTCTAAAATCCAAGTTTCAGATGCTGTTCCACCTCCTTTTACCCCAGTCACATTCTTCACATTTTTCAAAATATTTGAAGATGATATTTCAGATTTATTCTTATGAACTTTATTAGAAGATATAGACGATGACGTATACTGAAAAAAATTACATCGATTTTTTAATATCGCATCTGATTTTATATAAGTTTTATAATGATTTTTTATAATATTAATCATATATACTACCGCATCACTTTTAATATTTTGAGATATCATTTGTTTTTTTAAAAATTTATCAATATTGGTTTTCATTCGATTTTGGTCGAAATTTCCATCATAATCTTCATCTTCCTTATCTTCGTTATACATTTCGTTCACGGCATCTTCAAATTCATTATTTAAATCATCTTCATCTATTATTTCATCATCTACTTTTTTTTCTTCTTCTTCATCTTCTTCATTTGAAAATTTATTTGATTTAACTTTATCATATTCAATTTCAAACTCCTCATTTTCTGAATTATAATCATTATTAATTCCTTCTTCGTATTCATCAAAATAGTCATAATCTATTGTTTTTTCTTCATTTTTAATTTCAATCGGTTTACGATAAGTATTTACATTTGTAACTATTCCAAAAACATTAATCAAATCTTCATTTTTCACTATAAACTTTTGAGAACTTTCAAATGATAAATTACCTAAGAGATTCTTTGAAATTACACTATCATTTTTAGAAATTTCTTTTATTAACTCAGATACATTTTGAAACTGAAATTTTTCTATACTCAATGCTTTTAAATCATTATAATATTTATTATATATTTTTTCAACACTTAAATATTCCTTTGAAATCTCATTTATTTTTTTTAAAAGATTCATTACTGCCAAACAGATTGAATTATCTAATGAATCATCCAATACTATAAAACTACTTTGTGATTCAATCAAATTTATTTGTATATTATAAATGATATTTTTAAAATCACCCTGCTTACTTTCGTTTCCAACTGAATTCCAAATAAATATCAAATCACTATAAAACAATTCCCAAATTGTATTCTGAACATTTTCACTATCAACAATTTTATCATCTAATAGTTCAAATAAATAATTTAAATGAGTTGAAATATAATCAGGTATTTCCATTATTTCATTTTTAGTAACATTCATTTCATTATGACCATAAAGTTTTGTATGAATATTTTTTACAAAATTTAAATCTATCTTTATATTCTCATTATACTTTTTTTCTATAAAGAAAAACATATTTGAAACTAATATAGAAAAATTTTTCATAATATTCATAAACCATCTATTTACAAATAAATCATTTTCGAGAAAATCATCCAAATTATAACCTGTATTCTCGTAACTTAAAATTAGATTATTCATATCAATCGATTTTTTACTATGATAATTTAAATATCCCGATGTTATAGTTGAAATTAAAGAAATTTCATCCAATTGAATAATATTCTTATCTTTAGCTAAATATAGAATATGATGCAAATCTAAAGTATGTCTATCTAAAACACCTGTATAGTTTTCAAATTTATATTTAGTATTTAAACCAGTTAAACATAACATATTTATTTTTGAAAGACGCTTTTGATGATTAAAAAAATCATTTTGTTCTATTTTTTCTTGAATATATTCATCCGCATTAGAATATGTTTTTCCTTCCAAAAATAATGTCTCTTCGCCAAAAATAGATAAAATTGAATTGTTATCCGTAAAAAGAAAGTCTTTCTTTGATGGTTCAGTAATTTTAAGATCATTCAAAATTTCTTCATCATTAATATAAGCTTCAACATAAAAATTATCATATGATTTTAACACATCTTCTTTTAATAATATTGTCTTATCTTTTATAAAAGCAGCTATATCATTTTTTAAAACATCCGGTAATATTTTTTTTTCATACAGAGAAAAAATAACGTTTTCCAAATACTCCTTTTTTAATAATTTTAACTCATCATCAATGTCAGATTTACTTACTTTGTTTATTTTTGCAAAATAATTTAAATACATTTCAAGTATCATTCCTGACAACTGTTTGTGCATTTTTGTAATACTTTTTCTAATTGTTTTATGCAAAGAATATAAAACCAGACATGAAGGATTTCTCTTAGATATAATCAATACTTTTAATAAAGTCAAATCATTTTCTATTTCTTTTTTATATTCATCCACGTTTATATCAATTGAATTACTATCATACTGATTCATAAATCCATCAAATATCGCCAGTTTATCTTCATTCGATTTATCATGTATTGCAATCATTAAATCTATAACTTTTGGATAAGATTCCATTACTGTATTATTTAATAAACAAAGTTTTATGTGTTGCTTTAATAGAACAGTCTCTATTATTTGCATATGAAGACGACGTCTAATTTCTTCAAAAACATATCCAAGAACATTTTTACTCTCACTATAATCAAATATTTTAAGTTTTGAAATTAAAGATTCTTTAGTCCCAAAAAATAAATTGTTTTCGTTAATATAAAATAAACTTGCATTTCCTGTATTCAATAAATATTTTCTTTTTTCTTCATCATCAAATCTTTTTTCCAAACTTTTAATTAAAATATCTTTTACAAAAGTATCCTTAATAATAGATTCAAATTCCAAATATTTATTTGAAATGTTATCATATGGAGTTTTTTTTAAAACGTCCCTAAAATGTTTGTTTTCATTAGGAATTAAATTAGTGTAAATATATTGACTCACATTATCCCATTCTTCTCCATCTATAATCATTTTATAATTAAAATTATTACTTAATAATCCAAATGGGAATTCGTCAGGATTGTATATTCTTATCGACATTTTTTATTTACATACAATAAAGTTTTTTCTTAAAGTTTTGTTTTTGAATTATTTCTGCTTTAATTCAAAAAATTATCATATAATTGCACTACTATTACTAGTTTTTGTACCAGATGTAAGTTTATCTGATACTCCCTCTGAAGAATCTTCACTATTTGAACAACAACATTGTCTTCTACATCCCTTACAAATTATTTTACAAAAATACATTATCGTAAAAAAAATTTGAATTATAACCGTTGAAAATAAAATTAAAAAAAATACTGAATACACATATTCATTATGACCTACAATCGTGATTAAATAAATATATAACATTGTTATAAATACATTTAATAATACAACCATCAAATTTAATTTTATAGTAGTAAATATAAACGATATATTTTTACTTTTACTTACATCTGTTTTTGAATCCCTATTACCCCACGATAAATCATGTAATCTTGAGAAGGCAAATGTTGGAACGAAAGACACGTATTGACATATATTCAAAAAGAAAGGTAAACTGTAAATAATATAATAAAAGGCTGAATTAATCGAAAGTGATAAAGACAGAAAAAATGGTACTACCCAAATAAACATTAATATATATATTAGTGGTCCAAGTAACAACATTTTGTCAGTTGTTGAAAATATATTGAAAAATATAAAAAACGACACAATCGAATTTATAAAAGAATAACCACTATATATTATTTCCATAAAAAAATTATAACAATATTTCGAACAACATTCGCTTCTTTTTCCAAATAAAAACGATATTATTACCCAAGATATATAAAAACATAAATAGAACCCAGAAAAAATAATTTCCTGTGAAAAATTAAATACTCGCGTATCATATTGAAATACTCTAACAAATC
>Ga0214919_10004261_pt1 | contig 20999 bp, 23 predicted proteins | sample LL1503_MetaG_FD_177994 | JGI IMG/M metagenome (GOLD analysis project Ga0214919, IMG submission 177994) | Freshwater microbial communities from Lake Lanier, Atlanta, Georgia, United States - LL-1503 | ecosystem: Environmental > Aquatic > Freshwater > Lake | place: USA: Georgia | collected... | reverse complement strand
CCAAATTAAAATATGCACTTGCTGGCCAAGCTAAAATGACAGAAAGCATATTTGAAGGTTGGAACGGAACAAAGACCACCAGCTGGACCGATCGCCCCGATGCAGTACGTCTTATGATCCGTCATCAGCGTCCGCTTGGTGAAGGTGATGCTCGTCACCGTTATATTGAAAGCTTGTTTGTAGAAACAACAGATGGAGAGAGATATAAGCTGCCATTTAAAAAACTAGCAGGTGGCCGTGCCATGGTAGAACATGTGCGTCAAGGTGGTCGACCATATGATCCACGCGGACAACATATAGCGGAAATGGTGGAAGAACTTAATGTATTGTCAAGATTTCGCCGCGCCAACCATGGACGTATATTTGAAGGCGAAGCCAATGTTCTTGTGACAGAAACACAAGCTTATTATGAAAATCTTCGTCATGCAATGAAGAGTATAGCAAGTGGTCGTGGATATCAAAATTATTTTGAATCATGGAATCCGGCAGCTATTACAGAACAGAACATCATGATCGACGATATAAAAAAGATGTTTGTAGAACAAAGCATAGACAGCAGGATAGAGCAAGCTCTGCCCATGCTGGTAAAAATTAAACAAGGGCATGATATGAAACAAGCAGATATATTTGAAGCATGGGTAGATGAAATAACTGAAGGCGATCAATCGTCAGACAGCTTGTTACACACAGAAGAAGATCAAGATGAGTTGGTAGAATTACTTTCAAAAGAATTCCCAGTCGGTGCTTATGCTTCAAATGCTGCACCGGTGCTGGAATTGCTGGTGAATGCACCTGAAGATTGGCTTGATGATTTAACGTCTGAGCTGAAAGATTTGGCCAAAACAGATCCAGATGCTGATGCACGTCAAGTGATTAAGGATCGTTTGCAAGAACTTGCAAACGATACCAATATAATTTCAGTCCTTAACCGACTTGACCCTGATCAAGAACCAACTTATCAAGATCCCGATGCGGATGCAGACGAACCAGACCAAGAACCAACTTATCAAGATCCCGATTCTGATGCCGAGCGAGTTAATGATATGGACGAAGACACCGGCAGCATGTCTCGTATTATAGAATTAGCCGGACTTGGCGAAGATGATCGCAATGAAATCTCTGTCAAGCATGTACGCGGCAATGAATTTACTGTAACTGCAAATGGACAACAGTATTCTGTCACTGCTGATGCCGAGCGTGACGGTAACGAGTATGATGATCCATACTATTGGGCAAATGTGCAAATCATCGATGCAACTGGTCAACCAATGGAAGATCCAAGTTTTCAAGATGAAGTATTGACATATCTTGACACACAATACGGCGACATAGCGTCAGAGGAAGTTACAGATACGGATATCTCCAGAGCAGATGATGCACGTGATGCAGCACGTGATCGAGATATGGAAAACGAAGGCCGCGTCGGCGACATAATGAAAATGTTACCTGGTGCCGCACGCATCGGCGTAAAAGCCGATGAACCAGTTGCCGGAACAGCCGCAAAAATAGGTGGAACAGCCGCAAAAATAGGTGTTGGGGGGGTGGCAGGAGCAGCTATAGCATCACCCAACAGCTCAATTAATCCACCCGGGCTTGCTCATTATACAATTGATACAAGTGCAAAAATGGAATCAGATCTTCCGGGTATTGGCAAAGTGATAGCAAAAAAAGCTATTCCAGGTGTTGGATTGGCACTTGGTGCAACAGATGCATACGACCGTGCTAAGAAAGGTGACTACACCGGTGCTGCTATTGCCGGCGCAAGTGGTCTGGCAGCATTAGTTCCAGGTATTGGTACTGCGGCAGCTATAGGATTAGATGCGGCCAATTTAGCACGTGATTATAAAAATGGCGAGCTTGAGGAAGGCAAAGTTAAAGAAATGTCAATGGATTTGGAAGCATTGTCCGATGCCGAATTCGAAAACAAATATGATATGACCAAAGCAGAAGCACAGGATAAATCCTCAATCGAGCCAGACAAGGTGCAGGAAGATAGTTTGATTAGAATGCGTCAGCTATCGGGTATTTTAATTCGGTAATACAAATAAACATTAGGCAACATTAAGGCATAAATAACATTGACAAGGGCACATGAATCATGTATAATTGTTTCATGTGTTGTTGTATAGGCAGCAACACAAGGCAAAATACTTACATAGTAAGTTTAGGCATTACATAGGCATATTACAAGGAGAAATTATTATGGCCTCATTAGCAGAAATTCGCGCACGTTTACAGGCAGCAGATACAAAAATCGGTTCTTCAACCGGCGGTGGCGATCAAGCCATTTACCCACATTGGAACATTGAGGAAGGTGCAAGCGTAACAGTCCGCTTCCTTCCAGATGGCGATGCAAAAAACACATTCTTTTGGGCAGAACGCGCAGTAATTAAACTGCCATTTGCCGGTGTTAAAGGCGAAACCGACAGCAAACAAGTACAGGTGCAAGTTCCATGCATGGAGATGTGGGGCGAAGCTTGCCCGATCCTAACCGAAGTCCGTCCATGGTTTAAAGACAAGAGTCTCGAAGATATGGGTCGTAAATATTGGAAAAAACGCAGTTATATTTTCCAAGGCTTTGTTCGTGAGAATCCTCTTGCAGATGACAAGACACCAGATAATCCAATTCGGCGTTTCATTATCGGTCCTCAGATCTTCACCATACTTAAAGGTGCGTTGATGGATCCTGAGCTGGAAGAACTGCCAACCGATTATACACATGGTCTTGACTTCCGTATGACCAAGACCACTAAAGGTGGCTACGCAGACTACAACACCAGCAAGTGGGCACGTAAAGAGTCTGCGTTGACAGAAGCAGAGCAAGCAGCTATTGCTGCACATGGCCTGTTCACATTGGCAGACTTCTTGCCAAACAAGCCAGGTGCTGCTGAACTCAAAGTCATCAAAGAGATGTTTGAAGCAAGTGTAGAAGGACAAAGTTACGATGCTGAACGTTGGGCACAGTATTATCGCCCAGCCGGTGCAGCAGCGCCAGCAGCGCCAGCAGCTACAGCTAATGCAGCACCAGCAACAAAGGCAGCGCCAGCACCAGTAGAAGCCGATGTTGAGGAAGATGCGCCGGTGCAAGTACCAGCAAAAGTTTCCAGTCAAAAAGCTGAAGACATCCTGGCATTGATCCGTGCAAGGCAGAAGTCGTAATTAAAATCGACTAAGAGATATCAACAGTAGTGTTATGCTACTGTTGATATCTTGTCATGCATAAATGAGATATTGTATCGATTATCGCAACGGGGGGTTAGGTAACGCAGTTCTGACTCATGTGTTGTATTCCTGCGGACAAATTGATATTGATTTTTCAAACTTTTTTTCTACTTCAGGTAACGCACATAATATTACTACACTAAACAGAACTCAACTTATTGCAGCACATCTAATAGAATTTCCTGATCCAAATTTAACTTGTATTGTAGAACTGTATCCAGACGGTTGGAACGAACTGCTAAGACGAAAGATGGGATTTAGTAAATGGACTAACGATGAACCAAGACTAGATAATATACATAAATTTTTTACATTATCATCATGCGCAAATAATAATGCATTATGGAATGATTATTATATTAAAGTAAAAGATTCAACTTGGCCAATGTGTAATACGTATGACAATGTAAAATACTTACCAAGCAACATACAACAGGAAATTCATGAATCATATCAACAACCAGTAACATTCAAATTAACAAATGATTTAAAATTATTAGAATTTTTATCTATTACCTACTACGATGAGTGGGAGATATCAATAAAATCAAATTATCCTAATTCTTTGTTTTACCCACTAGGTGATTATTTTGCTAACAATGTAGATTTACTTAAACAAAAAATAATTAGTGTGTTTCCCAAGTGGACATGGGATCAGGCCAAAAGTAACGAAATTCATAGTTGGATACTACATATAAATCAAAGTTACTTTGATTGGCTATCTAAAATAAAAACCACTGTGGTAGACATACTTAATTTTAAAGAACAGCCAGTGGATCTTGCTGTATGGGAAAAGGCAATGGTAATAGCTAAAAGCTGCAAATATTTCAAGATTAATCCAAGAACACTACATTGGAACACAACAGGTTGCTATTTGTTGGATAATAATGTAACATTAATAAATTATTTTAAAGGAAGAAATGATGGCCAAACCATTTGATGTAAGCAAGTTTCGTCGAGAGATAACCAAATCAATTGAAGGATTGAGTATTGGATTTAATGACCCAACAGATTGGGTTAGCACTGGTAACTATGCACTGAATTATCTCATCAGTGGTGATTTTAATAAAGGTATTCCACTTGGTAAGGTAACAGTCTTTGCCGGCGAAAGTGGTGCAGGAAAAAGTTATATCTGTGCTGGCAATATCATCAAACACGCACAACAACAAGGCATCTTTGTGGTGCTTGTCGATTCAGAAAATGCACTTGATCATGCATGGCTCGAAGCATTAGGAGTTGATACTTCAGATTCAAAACTGCTAAAACTCAGCATGGCAATGATTGACGATGTAGCCAAGACCATAAGCACATTTATGGCAGACTATAAAACACTGGCCGATGGCGATCGTCCAAAAGTTCTATTTGTGATCGACAGTCTTGGTATGCTGCTGACACCAACTGATGTGAATCAATTTGAAGCAGGAGATATGAAGGGTGACATGGGGCGTAAACCCAAAGCACTGACTTCGTTGGTTCGTAACTGTGTTAATATGTTTGGCAGTTATAATGTAGGGCTTGTTTGTACTAATCACACGTATGCCAGCCAGGATATGTTTGACCCCGATGATAAAATTTCAGGTGGTCAAGGCTTTATCTATGCCAGTAGCATTGTGGTAGCAATGAAGAAACTCAAGCTCAAAGAAGATGAAGATGGCAATAAGATATCAGATGTTATGGGTATCCGTGCCGCCTGTAAGGTTATGAAAACACGCTATGCTAAACCATTTGAAGGTGTTCAGATCAAGATTCCATATGAAACAGGCATGAATCCATATAGTGGGTTAACAGACTTAGCAGAGAAAAAAGGTATGCTAAAGAAAGAAGGCAACAGTTTAGTATTTGTTACTAGTACTGGTGAAATCATTAAACAATTCCGTAAAAAATGGGAAAGCAATGAAAACGGTTCTCTCGACAAGGTAATGGCAGATTTCAATAAAAGCAAAGTTGAGGTAAGTACAGCTGAACCACCAACCGCGCCCGAGGAGGAATAAACGATGTCAGCAGAACTTTCTTACGAAATCTGGGCAGAGCTTAAACATCACATCAATGTAGTCGATGTGAGCTCTGCAGCCAGCAGCATGATTGCAATCTTAGTTGATAATGATATAGATGCAGATGAAATACGTGCTGCCTTCAAAAGTGATCCAGATATCAAACATGCATTAAAACAATATCTCGATGATGAAGTAGCAGAAGAAGACATCGACCCCGAAGAGTTTGATGAAGATGACGATTTAGATGAAGACGAGTAATGGATAATCGTGAATATTACTGTTCACAAAAATTTCGTTTTATAAAGATCGATCTGGAATCTAATACAATGTATACTTGTGATGCAGCAAAATCACATAATATCGATTTACAGTGGTTAGAAAAAAATCCAGGTCAATTATTTAATAATGAAATTAACATCAACGAAAGACGTATGATGTTGCAGAATCGACGTAATAGTAGTTGTGAACAGAATTGTTGGCCGGCCGAAGATAGAGGAACACTTAGCCCACGATTATTGCGTAACGGTAATGTAAAAACCCATACAGAAATATATACACAGCCAGAAATTCTTGATTTAACAATTAATGGCAATTGTAACTTAACCTGTTCATATTGTTGTAAAGAATATAGTAGCGCCTGGCGGCAGGATATTATTAACAATGGTAATTATAAAATCACCCAGGCTGATAGTAGATATCAAGCAGAGACTAAAGATTATGTATTAAACAAATTAAGTCAGTCAACAATCAAACGTTCTAAGCATTATCAATTATTATTGAATGAAATTAGGCTTATGTCCCCAGGGTTAAAGACATTATATGTAACCGGTGGAGAACCATTGCTTGATAATCAATTGATTGATATTCTAATAGATCTGCCGTTGGATCCATTGGTAGAGTTTAAGTTGTTTACTGGACTTGGTATGAGTATGTCTAGATTTAAATTATTATTAGGAAAATTAGAAACAATTAATAAAAAATATGTTAATTTTCAATTAAAGATTAGTGCCGAATCAACTGATAAATTTTTCGAATTTAATCGATATGGAAATAAATGGAATGAGTTTTTAGAAAAAATAGAACTTCTAAAAACTCAAAATATAAATTTTATATTTCACTCAACTCTATCTAATTTAACGTTATTTAAGTTTGTGGAATTTTATAAAATTTTTGAGAAATATACATTCACGTTTGATGTTGCAAATCAACCTACAATGTTAGCACCACATATATTGGATATAGATAGCAAACAAATGATACAACAAAGTTTGACAGAATTATCACCCGATCTTGCAATGAGTGTACTACAAATGATGCAGGCTACACCGACGGAGATGGAGAAAAAGAATCTTAAAGAATTTTTAACTGAATTTGTTTCTCGACGACCAGACCTAGATCTTAAGATATTCCCAACAACTTTTTTAACCTGGCTGGAATTATAAATGTGGTATAGCCGTGTTGTTGCTGATCTAAGTCAAATCCCAGACTTCATATCCTATTACGAAATTGAACTGGCAGATGCTAAACGAGATTGCAGGGTGGGTGGTGTAATAGAAAAAAACATCACCGCCTTGCCCGGCATTACAGAACAACGATTTAATCAGTTGCAAGAAGTAGAAGCAGTACTCAATCATTTAAACATACAATTACGTAAAATACGTCGCAAACACTTCCAAAAATATCTTGAAGGATATGCTCGAGCACTTACCAGCCGCGATGCTGAAAAATATGTAGATGGTGAGGATGAAGTGATTGATTTTGAAACTATTATCAATTCTGTTGCACTATTACGTAATCAATTCTTAGGAATTCTCAAGGCCCTTGAATCAAAGAATTTCATGCTAGGGCATCTAGTTAGACTTAAATCTGCAGGAATGGAAGACTACACCGTATAATAAATCATGTAAATTTGTAGGTAATAAATATCACTACAAATCATGAAGAAAATTATTCTAATTTCGGGTGGGTATGATCCCATTCACAGTGGGCATATTGCCTACATACAAGCCGCAAAACAGCTTGGTGATATACTTGTAGTGGCTGTAAACAGCGATGAATGGCTGGTTCGAAAAAAAGGACGAGCATTCATGCCCTTACACGAACGCCTTGCTATTATAAAAAGTATCCAAGGCGTAGATTTTGTTATCGGCTTCGACGATTCAGATAATTCAGCATGTGATGCTATTAGGATGACTAGGCAAAGCTATCCAACTGACAACATTATCTTTGCAAATGGTGGTGATAGAACAAGAGAAAATATCCCCGAAATGAGCATTGTTGATCATAATCTAGAATTTGCGTTCGGCGTAGGTGGTGACAACAAAATGAATTCCAGTAGCTGGATCCTGCAGGAATGGCGCGCCCCAAAAACACTACGTCCGTGGGGTTATTACCGTGTGCTGCATGAAGCTGCACCCAGAGTCAAACTTAAAGAACTTACGGTAGAGCCTGGACAGCGACTAAGCATGCAACGACATATTAATCGTGCTGAATTTTGGTTTGTCACAGAAGGCGAAGCCACAGTATACGGCATCAATAGGAAAACTGATACCGAGCTAACTGGCAAATTTACCGAGCATCAAAACTTATGGATAGCCAACAATGATTGGCATCAATTGGCCAACGAAACCTTGTTGCCATTGAAATTAATTGAAATACAATACGGCGACAATTGTGCCGAAGACGATATAGAAAGAAAATAATGAGTAAATTTGGAAAAGTATGGGGACAAACCGAACTGCTTGAAGCCAATGGTGTATTGGAATTTCATCGCATTGAAGCAGCAGCAGGTGGTACTTGCTCAAAGCATAAGCACAAGTTTAAATGGAATGGATTCTTTGTTGAATCTGGCCGAATGATTATCCGTGTGTGGAAAGGTAACTACGATTTAATCGATGAAACTATACTAACAGCAGGACAATATACAAAAGTTGCTCCTGGCGAATACCATCAATTTGAAGCTCTTGAAGATTGCGTTGCATTTGAGCTATATTGGGCAGAGTTTGATCACAATGATATCGAACGAGAAACTGTGGGATATCGTGAGCAAAAACAATGACATTTAAGATTTTTATCGGATGGGATCCCCGTGAAGCCGAAGTGGCAGAGGTATGCAAACATAGCATACTCAAACATGCCACTATAACAGTTGAAATACACATGCTCAAGCAACAAGACTTGCGTGATAAAGGTATCTATACCAGAGAAATAGATGAAGAGGCCGCCACAGAATTTACATTCACTCGATTCCTTGTGCCACACTTATGTGATTACAAAGGATGGGCAATATTTGTCGATTGTGATTTCCTGTTCACGCACGACATAAGAGAACTATTCCAACAAATTAAAGATGAAATAGCAGTTAGTGTTGTACAACACGATTATGTCCCAACCAACACGATCAAAATGGATGGCAAAGTCCAACATCAATATCCAAGAAAAAATTGGAGTAGCCTGATGCTGTTTAATTGCAGTCATCCTGATACTCAACAACTGACAGCAGAAGTAGTCAACTCCGAATCAGGAGCATATCTACATAGATTAGAATGGACCGAGAACATCGATAGTTTAGATAAAACATGGAATTGGTTGATAAACTGGTATCACGAACCAGCCGACGGCACACCCAAAGCATTGCATTATACCGAAGGTGGTCCTTGGTTTCCTAATTATGAAAAAACCGAATACGGTGCTCAATGGGCCAATGCTTATCATGAATGGAAAACCAGTTTAATACCTAAACCATTACCTTCAAGATTTGAGACAGTTACTCCCGAAATAACAGCATTGTTTGATGATATATTAAAATATCGAATCGATCCGCAGGAACAGTATTATGCAGATACGATAGGTAGAATTAATCAGACACTTGTGACCATGAACAATCAAGCCGCATTTGCGGTAGAGGCAGATACCATGTCAGACACCAATAACAAACAACAAAGCAAAGGAGCAGAGTATGATCCTTACCTGGCAAGTTTCATCCAGGGATCGGGTGGACAGATTACAGTATGGGATCAAGTTAAAGATTCCACGGTGCCACTGGTACTTCGCGGCGTGACAAAAAGAAAACATATGGAAGCGTGTAGACAGGCCAACCGAGATTTCTATTATATCGACACTGGATATTTTGGTAACGTTAGTAAAAAAATCTATCACAGGATAACTAAAAATGATATGCAGAATTTGGGGCCGGTAATATCACGTCCACGCGACCGCCTGGCAGCAACCAAGTATCGTGCAAGGAAATTTAAAGGGGGAGCAAACATTTTGTTAACACCCCCTAGTCAGAAATTATTAGCTGTTTATGATCTGGATCTCGATACCTGGGTGCATGAAACAAAGGATAGATTACAATTGTACACAGACAGGAATATTATCATTCGAGAGAAGGTCGGACGCACTGCAAGAGTTACAACAGACACAATGGAAATGGCCCTTGAACGTGACATACATTGTCTAGTTACCTTTTCGAGCATTGCAGCAGTAGAAGCGGTGCTGTTGGGAAAACCTGCAATTGTGCTGGGACCAAGTGCAGCTCATTCGGTATGCAGTAACGATTGCAAAGATATCGAAAATCCATTTATTCCTACCTTAGACCAAGTTGAAGAATGGGCAGCACATTTGGCTTATTGTCAATTCACTGAAGTTGATATGAAAAACGGATTTGCTTGGCAGATACTAAATGAAAATGCCTGATGTTATAGTATATCTAAGTTCTATATTAAAACAAACTCCTAGTAGAAAATTAGAAGTGCTGTTGGCATTTGCCAATGGTGCCAAACAGGCAGGTGCAACGGTGCATATAGAAACAAAGTATGTATATACACCATCTAAACTGGCAGTAATATTGGGCTGGCCAAGCCCTGAACAAACTTCTCCAAACATTAAACTACGTGCAGAGATAGTTGCTAAACAACAGCAACAACATAACTATACCATGTGCATTGATGGAAGCTGTTTTAAATTCCTAGACCAAACCAGTCAATATCTACGTTATAGCATCAACAGTCCATATTACGATACTGGAGAATATGCAAACAAAAATGCTGATGGTACCAAGTGGAATCAACTATCACATACCATCGGAGCAACAGTACGAGAGTGGAAAACTGCCGGCGATTATATCCTATTGCTGTTACAACGCAATGGTGGGTTTGGTATGAAAGGACAAGATCCAGTATCCTGGACACAAGAAAAAATCAAAGCGATACGTCAATATACCAATCAGCCTATTGTATTGCGTCCTCACCCAGGAAAAATTAGCGATATTACACATCTTGCCGCGCCAGGAATTACTATAAGCGATAGTGCAACTCGATCATTGCAAGCAGATCTAAAACATGCTCAGTGTGCTTTTGTGTTTAATAGCAGCAGTGGTGTGGCAGCATTATTGTACGGAGTTCCACTGTGGATCGATGATCCAAGTAGTGTATGCCGTACAGTAGCGCAAACAGACATCAGCACGCTACTTAATCCTGTATATCCGGATAGAACACAGTGGTTACATGATCTTGCTGCTTGCCATTGGACCGATGAAGAAAGTCAGCAAGGCCTTATCTATAAAAAATTCTTACCTTACTTGCTGTAATTTTTCTATAGCAGTATCTAACGCAGCGGTCACATTCTGCAACGGATATATCGCAGATAATTTATCGATATTTAACACACAGTTAGATCTTGGTGCTACAGTGGCCGCATTGAATTCTTCTTTAGTAAACCATTCTTTTTGTAATTGTAGTTTATCTGCCACTTGTTTAGTGGTTGCTGATCCGGGATTACACACATTATAAATCCCACCCGCCGGCCTATTAAGAGCAAAGTAAATAGCCACCCTGGCCACATCAACTACATAACTAAATGAATTTTCATAATCAATAAGTTTTTGGTAATTAGAAAGTTTTGTGAAAATATTTTTAGGATCATGATCATCACCAAATGGCATCCTAATCCTTAGTAGATAAGATTTATCATAATACGGGGTCATCAGTGTTTGTAACAGTGCTTTAGATCCACTGTAAAAAGAACCATTATTAAAAGTAAAATTCGGTGTGTCATCTTCAGTCCATCCGTTATCTTTATATCCGGTATAGACACAGCCACTGGTAATATGCACAATAGGAATATTTTTATTAGTCTCTTCTAATTGTATTGGAAATATAACATTACCGTTTATTGTTTCTTGTTTATAGATCTCACAAGCATCAACATTAGGACTTCCTGTATATCCAGCAGCATTAATAATAACAGTGGTGGCTGCTGGTATTCGCTCATAATGCGAAATCCATTGGTGATCGATCTTTTGATATTCTAATTCTTTTTTGATGTGCTTACCAACATAGCCGTGCCCAATTAACGTAATCATAGTTTATACCAATCATTGCATTTGTGTTCTGTATATCTAAACCACCAATATAGATCAGGACCTGACCAATTACTAAATTGCTCCATATACCAATCTACAGTTCTATACATATCAACATGGGTTGTATCATATATGCGTTTCTTACTCTTGGGTATAGCACTATGCATCCCGATAAAAACAAATTTAGTTGCGTAGTTCATAAACTTATCTTTGATCCAGGAGATGTCAACATCAGGAATACTGCCTAGCACTTGTGTACAAATAACAGCATCGAATTTTTGCCCAACAGGTTCTATGTTAAATTCCTCCACGCACGGATCAAATTTATAAACCGATTCTGCATTTATTCGAGTTTGGAATGTCATAGGTTCAGTATGTACTCCTGGTAGAGCACCGGCAGCAGTATAACATTCCATATTAGTGTATTGATTTCCTTTACCACAGCCATAGTCCAAGACTGACTTAGCATTGTATCGATCCATAAGAGCACGTATTTGATTGTGATAATTTTTGCTATCTTTGCCGGCCCAGTTTTTAGGATTATTTCGTTGAAACTCTCGACCCAACTCTACACTTTGTGAATAATATTCTGATGGCATGTGTTTATTTTCTCTCTATAAATTCTAAGATAGGATTTATTAGTTCTTCTTTCAATCCTGACAGTATTCTATCTGTGTTATAGAATAAGTTATAATTATGTTCGGTTCGCCTAATAGTTTCTTGATCAAATGGTGCGCCTTTAAAGTTTATAACATTATTAAGTATGATATTTAGTTTGTCCTGAAATACATCGGTAGTATCATAGCTTTCATCAAATATATTATCAAAGGTTTCAAACCCTTGGGATTTTAAATATGCAAGTGCGCCCACTCCACTCATAAGCATAAATGGATGTTTAAATGCCAATGGTTTATAAGTTTTTTCAGTTAGGAATAAAGACATCCACTCCCATTTTTTTGCAGTTTCGAGTACTATGCTGTAACAAGTTTGATCATACCAATCAGGATTTGAATATGTCCAATCCATACGTTTTCCTGAATGAACAACAGGTTCAGGTAGATGCTGTCCGTTTGATATACAACTCCACAAAGACTCGGATAGCCATGGGTCTACTGCATTTAATACTTCGTCTCTCCAACCTCTACGATGTCCTATCGGCATTAAAAACTTTTTATTATATGTTCTATTGGGCATATAAGGATACATTTCTCTAGTTTGCCACCAAAGACTAAATTGATACCAAAAGAAGTTAGGAACAAAAATCACATTGTCTACCGCCTCAGTTGAGTGATTGCCGTATATAAAATGGTGTCTATCCGACCTTGACGGATATATCTTTCCCCACTTACCTACAAAACTTTCCCAGGTGGCATCAACGATTAATTTTCTATCGATAAATTTATTTCTATGTTCAGGAACAATATACACATTACATCCAGTTAGAAATGTAGTATCATCAGAATAAGTTTTAGTTTCGTCGTAATGTTCTATGTTAAAATAATCATCAACAATAGATTTAAACCAATCATCATGAAAAAACGACCAAGTCTGATACGGAACATGGTATAATACAAGTAATGGTTTAGATTTTGTATTCATTGACCATTGCCTTTGTTGTTAAGTACCACGGCATTGCATCGGGCATTTTATGCCCAAATTTGCTGACTTCTGTAGAAATATAATCGTATCCTACCTGCCAAGGATCAAATGGGTCATCAAGATGTTTTCTAATTAGATAGATTTGCGAATGAACATTGTATGTTTGTTGACGGTCTTTTATTATTGCCCCAAATGGCTTATTTCCGCCCTCGCGTTTCTTTGGCGAGAGATTGTCAATACTCTTGTATATTTCTTCTTTATTTCGCAATATCTTTTTATTAACAAGCACAACAAAATCTCCAGGTATCGGGTGCAAATCAATCGGATCTTTAGTGTACGTATGCCCAAGGTAATCTCTTAAATTACATGTCATAAATGTGGCATCTTGTTTATTTTCGCAGACCAACCTAACTTCCTCGACCAATGCAAAAATAGCACTATTGGTAAACCAGAGATCAGTCCGGAGTTTTATCACAATATCTTCTTCAATTTTTTCTATGCTCTCTAAGAATTCAAAAACTTGTATTGCGCCTCCTTGCGGCCAAGGGCTGGCACTTGGTTGGTCTAGATCACGTGTAAAATTATATATTGTTACAAGGGCAATTTTTTCTAATTCTGAAATTAATTTTTTATGATTTTTTTCACCCATTTCAACATATCTTTTTTGTCCTATATAAAATAACGCAATTTTTGGTTTCATAAATAATCTCCAAGGCTATCACAATCTCTTTTTAAATTGATAGCAATAGCCCTAGGATAAGGATTTGCTTCATTGTAGTCGTTGATTAATATGCGTTTGGCATTAGACAATCCAGATAACAATTTAAAATTAGTAAAGCCTAGATCAAACAACATGTTTTCTGTTATAGAATGATACTGAGTGGATCGAGCAGTTGTAAAAACTATTTCTCCACCAGCGTCTAATAGACGTTTGATTGCCTTAATATTTTTTTCTAATGCAATTGGGGTTGAGTTCATCTCTGTCTTGGATTGAGCTTTGATTATAGTGCCATCAATATCACAGAAAATAACAGATTTGTCATTGTATTCAAACCATTCTTCAGCAGTACCAACATCAACATAATTACGTACTGCGCTTTCTTTAAAAATAACTCCTAAATTCAGACATTCTTCAATCACATGACTTACAAACATTTCCTTAACTGGTACGTTTGTTAATTTATCAAATACAGACATAAACAGGTTAGCTGATTCAAATTTGTAGCCACCGACACAAAACTTGTTAGATACCACTTGCTTTTCAACAATACTGGTAACAATTCCTTGATTGTTTGATACAATAAAACTTTTAGATCCTAATCTTTTTAATATTGCATGATCATTAATGTTGGAGACACATATATAATTTCCTAACTCATAATCATGATTAAAAAAACTATCACAATCTTTGATCAAAAATTCTTCATGCGTCAATCCGGTACGGTTTAACATTTGATAAACAGTATCTGCGGGTCCTGCGGTTGGCTGTGCTATTACAACAACTTTAATGGCATTTCCATACTCACTTTTAATATAATCTGAGATATGATACTTATCGTTGTGTTCTTGCAAAATACCAATAGTAATATTATGTTTACCGATGAAGGATTCTAAAGATCGCTCAAACATCATCTTGCCAGAAAAGTCTGTCAATGTATATTTTGGTCGCATGTTAGGAAATCTTGTCGATAATCCAACAGCTGGCATTATTATTTCCATAATGATTTAATTCCTTCTAGTAAAAATGTTCTCTCAAGGGTTTTTGGTTGGCTGTGGCGTAATACTCTTAACAACATTAAGATCAGTAAATAATTATTATCGGCTAATGGGTAAGTTTCTAATATTTTCTGTTGTATATGTTTGATTTTAACGTCCAGCATAGGATAGGTTTTTCTAGTAAACCATCCAAGTTCTAAATCTTGTCGCAATTTAGCAATATCGAAGATGTAGGAATCGTATTCTATTGTTGCACAATCTATTAAAAAAAATCCTCTATCTGCAGTATAGATGATGTTCTCTAATGTTAAATCACCATGATAGTTTGAAGCAGGTAATTTCTTTGGCAAACGTTCTAGTAGTTGTTCGGCAGTAAACGGAAGGCAATCAAAATTGACTTCTTGTAATTTTTTTATGTATGTTTGTGTATAATCTTTATCCACAGAGTTTTTGCAAAATTGCCCAAGTATACAAAGTAAAAAATCTAGTAATTTCTCATAGTTATGTGTCGCTAGATATAATTTGATATCTAGTCCATGTATGTATTCCATATCAACCAAATTAGTTGATACCGCATATAATTGAGGAACAGGGTAATCATTACATAATGCTTGCATGCGTTCAATATTTCTAGATATATTACCTATCTTGCGTACAAATAATCGATCGTTTTCGTGCATTAGGAATATTTGATTACCCGAAAATCCGTAGAATTCTTTGACTATCTTAGCGACCATGTTATTTGTATGCAACAATTCTGCTATCATTTGTTGTTTTTCTATGCAAATTATCTTCGGCTTTCCACGAAGAAAATCCATGCTCGAGAAATTTCTTGCCAAGACTTTCTTCACTATATCCCCAAACATGCCGCATTGCAGGATCTTTGTATCTAATAGTATTAGAAAACAGAAGATACATAGTTCGTTTCATCTCCGCCCTATCAGTACTCCACAGCACTTCTGGGTTAGCAACAATCTCCTTACATACCTTGAGCATATCGGGCCATTCTGTTGCTACTATCCCACCGGGTTTAAGTATCCTAATCCATTCTTTAAAGATTTGTTCTATGTCTCGTCTATCAATGTGTTCAATAACATGTACAGTTAGTATCTCATCCACGCTATTATCAGGGATAGGAAATGCCAAAGAAACATCATGAACATAGGAATCGGGATTACTAGATTCATTTCCATCAATATTTACATATCCATCAAAAATCACAGGGCCACAGCCCAGATGTAATTTAAGAGGAAGCCCTTGTTGTATGATTTCTTGTATTTTATTTTCAAGCATTTTTAATCTCCATAAATTATTTTACAGCAACTACTCTGCTGTCGTTTGGGGTTTTTCTGTATAAATTTTCTTCGGCAGTGACAGAGGAGAATCCGATTTTCTTCATTAGCTCTATTAGAGAATCTATGCTATATCCCCATGCATGTGTCATTGCCTTATGTTTAAATCTAGGATTACCATAAATCACATGCATAGTATGTTTTGTTACTCTTTTATTCTCTCTTGATTGAGTTTCTAATAAACTACTTGGATCTTTTGCAATTTGTAGACATGCCTTTAACAGATCCGGCCACTCGGTAGACAGTTGTCCACCCGGACGTAGGATTCTATGCCATTCGGTGAGTGTATCCTCTATAGCCCAACGATCTATATGTTCAATAACATGAACAGTTAATATCTCATCCACACTATTATCGGGAATAGGAAATACAGTGGTGATATCATGTATGATTACATTGGGATCGTCCTTCATGTATTCACCATCAATATTTACATATCCATCAAAATATCTATTACAGCAGCCAAGATGCAGTTTAACAGGCAATCCTTGTTGAATAAGTTCTTGCACCTTGTTATTAAGCATGTTTTTTAGTCCCAAGCATATTGCTATTTAAATATTTAAGATATTTTTTAGTCTCGATCCCATCAGCACCAAATTCAATATGTGCAAAACTACGATCAGTGATATTGTTCATATCCTGAAATAGAATATCCCCTTCTGTTTTACTTGACCAAGCAAAGTGATCCCACTCAAATGCCGGATATAGATATTGTATTGCTGAATAGGTAAATCTATAATAATCTTTTGGATAGCCATGATATTTCCATACCCAAGGCACTGAAATATATAACTTCCCACCAGGGCGAACTACTTCAGATATTTTCTCTGCCATAACCCATGGATTGGGAACATGTTCCATCACACTACAACATAGCACAAGATCAAAATAATTCTTAGGTAGTGGATTTTCTGGAGTTGTAAGATCACAAATAACATCAATTCGTCCTGGTGGAGTAGAGTCTTCGAGATCAGTCGTGATAAATTCAAATCCTTGTGGCGCAAACAATTCACGATATCCTGCAGTGAGTAGAGCACCTATCTCAAGCACCGGACCATTTATCTTGGGGCAAACTTGTTTTATGTATAGCAATTCATTTAGTGTGGCCATATCATTTCTTCACTTGTGTTATAATATTATCGACGAATTGTTTACTTAACATCTGTGCTGAGTAATGTTCTTCTGTGTATTTCTGTCCGGCAGTGATCATTTCAACCACTTTAGTGGGATTAGCACAAGCCCACTTAATTCCTTCTATATAATCACCTTGCCAAGTATATGGAGCAAACTCTTCGTAACTGGCAAGTGGACTGGTGATTACAAATCGTCCAGATATTAAACTGTCGATCACCCTATTAGCACTTTTAGTATCGGTTCTTGGATTATCAGTTTGTATCGGCATTAATACAATGTCACAATTTTTAAGTAATTCGCCCTGCAAGTCCCAAGTCCATGCTCTCATGTCAAGTTTATTAAAATTGACTCCACTTATTACACCTTTATCTTGACGTTTTGTCATCTTGCTAAGTAATCTTTCGGGTTTGCTACTAATCATTGTATAAAAATACTTGCCTATATCTGTCTCAAGACGTTGCCATACTTCTACAATAGGTAAAAATTTAAAACTCGATTGACTTCCAAACCACAATAATTTAAGTTCTTTGTCTGGGGAGAATGCAGGATCAAGTTTTGGCCTTTCATATGGATCCGGCATTACTATAGCATCCAATCCAGTATGTTCTTTAACACTTATTCCCATTTGTATACTATTGACAGATACCGCATCAGCAAGTCGACAACATGGCTCATACTCTGGTTGCTCATCAAATTTATTATCACATAAGTCATAAACTGTTTTAGCACCAAGATCTTTGGCCTGTTGTATCTGTTCGGGTTGGCTAAGTTTTAAAAATATCACCAACGTATCAGAGTCGACTTCCTTCCAATCTGCTAATATTTTCGCATCATATCCTTGATCGGCTAACGCTCTGCAAGTTACTTCACCACGCAAACGGTGGCTGGCCCGTTTGGTTTTATATTTGCTACTTGTAAATCGTATTTTCATGTTAGTAACTCCGTATTCATAGTCATAGACATCGCTTTTATTAGTCCATCTTCAGGAGAAAAATAAGGATGCAATTGCACAATACTTGGATCACATATTTTAATATCAGCTGCATAACTTCCTAATTGCTGGTCTGATGGTAAAAATCCATTAGTTTTAATCCATTCAACAAGTTTTTTAGCGGCATGTGGTTTGATAATATAAGCATAAGATCCTGTTGAATACCATCCGGCACCTTGATTCATATCCTCGGTGCATGTGCCAACACCAGGCGCAACTGTTTTTATTTCCATTGGATTATTTGCATCCTGTTCTATCCTATGTGTATAGTCTATTTTATAGGGATTTAAAAAATCTAATTTCAATATATCCAAGAATTGTTCTTCAATATCTTTGGGAATAGATTTGATCAAGTAGCCATCGTGTTCTAATACTAGATAAGATTCTGTATCTGCCTGGCATTGCAACCAAATATAATAATGACTTAATACGCATCCAACTACTCCCGGACGCCCCTTCTTAAATTTTTTCAATGGTCGAATATTTAACTTGTCTAGATGTTCCGGATATGTGAGACCATTTATGCCATTAAACTTTTCAGGATATATATTAAATTTCTTTGCCTGTTCTATACACTCATCAGCCAATCTCTCTGACAGCGCATTATCCTTTAATCTGATTATGAGCGTTTTCATTATCGGCGAATCTTGGCTAAAATTACCTGAGTGGATTGCGTTTTATTAGATATAAAATGTTCTATAATATCAAATCTGGAATTTATATAATTAAAAAATTCTGGCATGGTCCACTCTCTAACATGCTCTCTATTTTTAGGAGGACCATCGGGCGTTCTATTTAATAAATCTCTATCAGGGGTCGAAAAAACAATAAATTTTGGACTCGACTCTTGTATTAAGTTTAGTAATATATCTGGATCTTGCATGTGTTCAATAATATCGGAGGCAATTATTAGTTCGTAGCCAATAACAGGTTCAAAATTACTTGTCCATTTTCTATCAGGATATGTTTTTTTAAGCCATTCTACGGTTTGTTCAAGATCCAGTCCCAGAGTATTAAAATTCTTAAAGTTTTCTAATAATTTGTATCCTGACCCAGTTCCTATATCTAATATATTTTCTATTTTGTTTTCTTCCGCAATCTTTTTAGAAAATATATAAACTTCTTTTTGCCATTTGTCTGTTTTTGGGGTGTCATCATAAAACAAATTATCTAATCGATGTACGTAATTTTCTTTTATATAATAAGTTTTCAAGAAGAAGCCCAACCCATAATCCAATCATCTTTCACTTGATCCAATTTTATCATGCCCCAGGATTCTAATAATTCAATGGCAGCAAACTGGCCATACTCTTTGCTATATGCCGCATGCGGCTTTTGCTCTATCACAATCACTGGTTTCCAATAACGTATAGTTTGTTCACCACCCTGCAATACTCTATATTCATATCCCTCACAGTCTATCTTGATATAATCCACATTATCAATACCTAGATTGTCGAGTTTTATCACCGGAGTGTTGCCCATACCAATACTTGCAGGATCAATGTGAGTATGCCCAGTATTACCTTCGGTAATGATCATGTTAACTCGTGTATCTTGATCACCCAATGCCACCGGACTGATAAAGAAGTTTTGACCCACGACATTTTTCTCAAGACATTCTCTGAACATTGGTACCGGCTCAAACCCAACAACCTTGTCAAATTTGGTAATCAAACTACGACTCCATAACCCTACATTAGCACCAATATCCAACGCAGTACGACGTTGCCGGACATGTGTTAAACTTTTATCCCTGACTTGCCATTGATATTCAGCAGGACCTCCCTTGGAAATACCCTTGGCAATCATCTTGGGGAAATGATCCTCTGTATCCGGAAACCACCAACCATATGATTCATACATGATTATTGTGCCTTTTGTGATTGTAAAATTTGTTTCCAATACGGATGATCTTGATGTTGCTGTATATCAGTGGATAAACTATGACCATATTTTTTCCTGTTACCCTTGGCATGATCCATGTAATTCCCCAATGCACTATTGATAAACGGATGCCCAGATAGATTCTTAGCATGCATATGGCGATTGAGATTATGGAATATAGCAGGTGATGAACGCTTTCTTACTCGATCCCATACATAACTATCATGCCATTCGGATAGTTTAAAGATATCATCCTGCTTGTACATATTGACAAACTCTTGTATAAATTTCTTGCAATCTGGATCATTAAGATTGTAGCCTACCCAACCACACTCACTGTGATATTTCTCTCCACGACCAAGATAGCTTAATCCTGCAGTGGCAGGACATAACTCATCAAATGCCGACATCGGCACAGGAGTATGTGTGTGCGTATCTGCATCAATCCATATCATCCAGTCAGTGGACAAATGTTCTGCAGCATGTGCAACAGAGAACACCTTATAGCTAAACCGTACAGCATCCCAGCGGAATTGTTTTTTTGGATCAAATACCTCGGGAGGCCCAGCACGACCATGAGCAAGTGGGTTGTCACGATGCCGATCAATAAACACACGTAAGTCTGCACTGGCCTCCAGAAGATTTATCACAGTGGTGTTTGGTCTAATTGTACGGGGTTGGCAATTTTCAGCATATATAACAAGAGCGACATCTGCAGGCCATAGTGCCTCAAATGTGTC
>Ga0214919_10004260_pt1 | contig 21001 bp, 22 predicted proteins | sample LL1503_MetaG_FD_177994 | JGI IMG/M metagenome (GOLD analysis project Ga0214919, IMG submission 177994) | Freshwater microbial communities from Lake Lanier, Atlanta, Georgia, United States - LL-1503 | ecosystem: Environmental > Aquatic > Freshwater > Lake | place: USA: Georgia | collected... | reverse complement strand
TGAGCCGAACGTATCGGTAGCTGGCCTCAGTTCAATCGCGGGTACGCCAAAAGCGTCGCAATCCAAAATAGAACTACCCGGAAAACAGATGCCCGCGCACAGGACTGGCATAAGTGCAAAATTTGGTTCATTTGTCAGAGCAAGTTGCAGTGTCGGATAAGCAGCCATGAGTTCGTTATATGTCTCCGGCTTATCCATCGGGTGCGGCTTGATCAAGACTGGATCAGCCCACTTCGCCTGCGCAAGACGAGACAGCAATCCCCTTAGCAATTCACGATAGACCTCGAAGGATATTCTTTTGGTAAAAATTCCAAGCGCCGTTGACTCTTGATTCGTCACCCGGCTTTTACAAAAGGCTATCCACTCTGGCGAGTATTTCAACAGTCCCGTCCGAAAGGTTTGATCGCGAAGTTTTTCACCATAGAGATCTCGTGATAATTCCGTATCAGAAAATACAATCCCGTTAACAAATTTCTTTCCTATGAATTGCCACCTCTTCTTAGGTAACGACAAAATTGACTGCACAGAATGGTTATGCAAAAATACAGTCCGTTTAAAAGACAGTCCAAACAAACAGACCAGATTTGTCAGTAGTAAGTACTGCGTTCCCTCCATGCTGATACATCTGTGTTCATTCAATTCTTTCAAGAATAGCGGTAAAGACTTTAGCGTGACTATGTATGAGAAAAGACGGCCTATAGCCCGCTGAATTAATCTATTTTTCTGAGTTTTTGTCGCTGAATCTGATATAAAAAATTCTGTTGGCTCATTGATTGCATTTACAGGAGAATAACGGATATCTATTTTAAGCGCACTCATCATTTCAATTAAAGATTCAGAATAATCCATTTGTATCATCAAAGATTTTTTCGTCACAAGAACGCGTGCTTGCCATGATGGGTACTTTTTACGCATCAAAAAAATTAATGGCAAGAATGCGTCAACCTCACCCATGTGGTGAGCGAGAATAATTAAAAAATTAACAGTTAGGGGATGATTTTTTTTCAATGCTTTATATCCGCTTTAAGCTGCCCCTACATGGAAAGACGTCAAACATCATGCCAAAAAATTACAGTATGCTCGGCCAGTTTTCGGCTCGCCTTTCCGGCCGATCAGCAAAACTCGAAATCGATTAATCAGCAATGAGGCCGTTCAACGACCCAGCGTTGCTCTAGCGCCTTCACACATTTCGCCACGTCGTATTTCAAGAGAGCCGCGAACCGACGCGACTATGCCGATCCTCCGGTCACGCATCAACGCATCTGAACTCTTACTGGCCGTAAACTCGGACTTCTTCATCTGTGGAACCTGCGCCTATCGAGAGCATTCGACTTCTAATCCAATCTAACCTAGGGGATGATTACCATTATTTCAACCTATCATGATAAGCTGGCATCGAAGACATACCCTTTATAGTGATATTTCAAATTCACGCTCCTTGATACATGCACTCAACTAAAGCATTTTTACTTATTAAACATCTTCACAAGTGAAAAAATTGAAGCGCCAGAGTGAGATCAGGCTCATATTGGTTTGGTGACCTATAATAATTTATATGCCCACCTATACCTGCATTATTCCAATGAGACCTTCTGTCAAGGATTCGACGCAACAATCGCAAATCCAAGGAGCACTCTAGAATTCTTTCCGAAATATCTCTAGAATATTTTCTAGAAAAAAATGGAAAAATCTGCAAAAGATTACCATCAATGTTAATAATTACTTTAAAAGTCGATTTAATGCTAAGTCTTCTGCAGCGCTCGATCATTTTTATCGACGCGCTCTCAACATCTGAAATAAGTTGCTTTATTTCTGGCATTTCTTCGCTTTGATAAGGATATTTTAATTTCGACAGTTCGGTTTTAACATATTTATCCATTTCCAGTTTGTTAATTGGCTCATATCTTTTATCCGAGGAGCCTTTTTCCAAGTCAAATATATCACCCTCTCGTAGCAAAACGACCTGAGTTTCGGCGTTTTGGTGTTGCCTTATCCAATCAGCACATTCATCCCAAGTTGCAGTCCCTAGATACTTATTTTTAACGTGTAGATACCCACCAAGTACATAAGCACCCGCAAAAGGCAACAAATAACTGGGTTTCATTTCAGAGATTATTTGAATAATATGCTCGTAATTTCTCAATAATATTCTATTATGTTCAGATATTTTTTCTACTTCTGTTAGATTTTCGAAACAGCTTGGATAGGGTCCAGCTGCATTATAATTAAGCATGGCGAAAGTTATTGGACCATATTTTTCCTTAAATATTTTAGCGATATCGATGGTTAATGTATTATCATTTGCATTTAATGCTTTATATCCGCCACACTCCAACAACAGTGCCGAATCAAGAAGATTTCCAACTGCGGCATTATGAAAATTATGCTTTGCAAAAGGTGCGAACATTGTGAGATGGAACTCATTGAACTTAACGGTCTGGCCATCCTTTATTTTTATTAAATTTTTATAGCCTAATACTTCAAGCTTTTTGATTAAAAAGTTTTGCCCATGATCTAAGAGAATCAGGGGTTTATCTTTTTCAAAATCAAAATGTCGCTCATCAAAATGATCAGGATGGAGGTGTGAGATATAAACCGCGTTTGCACTCTTAACGTCATTTAATGTCGTTTTTAACTTTTCGAAATGACACCAGCTTCCCTCAAATACGCCATCAACTAACCAAGGGTCGCTAAGAATAGATGTTCCTTCGCAGCCGGTAAATACTCCACAGGCGTTGGCTATAAATTTAAATGATAGTGGCGATCGCTTCATTTTTCTTACGATTGAATGTTAAAACTTATGGGGCCTTTGGTCTATCGGGGGGATTACCATCGAAAATCTGTAGCTTATAGCCATTACAGTTTTGGCGAAACTATAATGCTAGACCCACTAATGGACCTCCCAGTAAATCTTACAGTCTCTGACTGCTTCTGAAGTCTTAAAGGGACCTCTTCCCGCACGGCTTCGTTTAATCGCTCTAATATTTCTGAAACTTGATCAAGAGTGAATTTCTTTCCCAATCTGTGCTTCCCACTAACGCCCCCCGATCGTTCCTGTAACTTTGTAAACCATTTATGTCCCAGTACTCTTCGGACGAGCTCTTTGAAAGGCCGATTACCATCACTCCGTTTGTCACCCCACGCATGCTTCTGTCCTAGAATTACACAGAGGTCTGCAACCCTTGCTGCCGCGGATCCGTCGATTTCATACCGGCGTGCAATGTACTTTTCGCGAGACTTGAGCACTTGCTCTGACGGGGAATTCGCACTACCCGACAGAACAGACGCCAATTGCGCACATAGATCCTCCAACGAGCTGGACTGTCGGCTGACGTCTGTTGCTATTTGTTGACGCGCGACTTGAGTATTTATCCATTCGAAAGATATGACTTCGCGTTGCATCATGACAGCTTCGATCGACGTAAGACAATTCAGATGCAGCAAGGCAGCACACCTCCGCACCCAGTCCAACGAGGTTCCGGCCTGGATCACCTTGCAGTTCGGTAAATTCTGCAGATATTGGTAGAACTCAATTTTTTCAAATGGATGCGGACGAAGCACAAACTGAATCTGGGGGAAACGGCGAAGCACTTCTTCCACCACATCCATGTATTTCCGATGCAATGGAATCGCATCACTCGCGTAATCGCGTGAATATTTTTCACTGATACCTGCGCGAATCCATGCCTGCACCACGCTTTCCGTATCTTGGTCAAAGCGCGGATTGACGATTGGAAAATTCGTGTTGATCAAAACATAGTTGGCCGATTCGGACGTTTGCGGCGAACGATATCGTTCCCATTTTCTGCTAAAGAGATCGTAACGAGGCGCCCCTGTCAAAGCGAGTGCCGAATTCGGTAGGACATCGCGTTCGACAAACGCGTCGTACTGATCCTTTCCCCACAGGCAATATGTATCGACCAATATTTCCGGTTGCTCCGCCAAAACACTGTCTGCGTACGCAAGCGGATCCTCCCCGCCGTTCCCCTCTGTATCCATGATTACAATAGCCGCACCCGAGGCGCGATAGCTCGCTAACAACGGCTTATTGTTTGCGCGTACATAATTGGCGAGCACTACATTAGGTTGAAAAGAAGGAATATCAAATGCCTGCTCATACATGGGCACAAGACATGCCACAGCGCCACGTTTTGCAAGTTCGCGCGCGACAAGGGCGGCACCTTCAAGATCACGAAAAGGGTTGTCGACGATTATGGCAACCTTGAGCCAGTCGGGATTCATTCAACGATTCCTATGCATTTTCTTTGTGCATTCTTGACTGGGCTAACTTACCGTCCTGGACGTTAACAATTGAGTCAGCAAACTCTGAAGCATTAGAGCGGTGCGATACAAAAATAATGGTGGGACGGCTTGGCATGCCCTGCAGCGATGCAAAAATTTTTTTCTCCGTGGTACTGTCAAGGTTTGAGGTGGCTTCGTCCAGAATCAGCAAAGCAGGTTTGCGCAGCAGCGCCCGAGCCAGTCCTATTCTCTGACGTTGCCCCACAGAGATACCGCCCCCCTTGTCAGTTAGCTGGTACGCCAGCCCTTCCTTCCCGAGAAAGTCGATTTGTGCAAGTGCCACGATGGCATCAAGTTCTGCATGTGTTGGCCTTTCGTTCAATCCGGAACAAAGATTCTCTAGCACTGTGCCAGGAAACAGATAGTTGTCTGCTTCTGCATACGCCGTTCTTTGCAGAAGCGTGTCCCGTGCGTTGGATAAAGGCGTTTTACTGCCATCCTGCCCCAAGATATCCACATGCCCTTGTCTAGGAACTACCAACCCCAGCATCAGACTGATCAGTGTGCTTTTGCCAGAACCTGATGCCCCAGAAACAACTGCCATAGACCCAGGTGGTATTGTGAGTGAGGGAATATCGAGCTGCACGTCACTTTCGTCGTGATGGAAAAAACGAACGGCGACAAGCTCAAAGCCAACCGCCCCTTTCGGAAGGGGCGCACTCATGCTTGTCTTTTGAGCGGCACGCATCATTTCCACATTGACCCACCATCTCTGCAATGTTGACAATTGAGGCCAGTAAAGCAGTAGCCGCGAACTGGAATTCGTCGACTGGGCAAACATCTGAACAATGCGTAGTAGAAGGTAAAACGCGATGACCAGCGTACCGGCATCTAATGCCATGGTCTGACTTGCAACATAGGCAATGATGCAAACTATCGCGACGCCTAGTGTTTGCGGAAGAATCAACTTGATCGAGGCCAGAAAATGGAAACGCATCATCACACGATGATGCGTTTCCAGTTTGGCGGACAGGGCATCAACAACAGAGCCTAGCAATCCGTGAATGCGAAGTAAACGCCTGCCATCCAGCCCCCGCAGAAGTGACTCACTGACATCGCTCCACTTCATCTCGATTGTCCGTCCGTCGCGGCGAATGCTGCGATCAAGATAATGCGCTGCAGGGAGTAACAGACACCCCCCTAGCAGTAGCATTCCCAGCAATTGGGGCGCAGTCGATGCCAGATAAAATCCAACCAGCAACATTGCAATGCTGCTAGCCAGCAGCATTTGAATACACATCACCGCGTTAGAGGCCACATTCGCCACTTCAGTAAACTGCCGAACCACTTCTGAAGAAAGCGGTTCCTCGGTATCAAATGCCCAGTTGGAAATACGAAGTCTCAGATCCTTGCGAAATCCATCTTCTGCGAAACCACGAAAAAGATTGAGACTCGCCAGAACAACGCCGCGAACCACGACCAGCACCAGCAACACCGAAATGACAGTCTGGGGGTGTGACATATCGAGCTGAAAGGGTCCGCGAAGCACACTTTGTTTAAGTATGCCCAGCACCCCGAGAAAAGACTGCAGCGCATATGCAAAACAATATTCAACCAAAAACACCAGTACAGCCAGCACAAAACTGGCGGCCAGCACACCTACCGTTTTAGCGCCGAGAAATGAAAGCCATGATTCAACTTTTCGAAGCAAAAGAGACAAATGATTAAATGCGTTCATTTATTGCTTTGGGCACAAAAATTCATGCGCGCGGATTCTTGAAACCATTCATCTGAAAAATCTGCATTGCGGTACTCATCGAAATAAGGCCCCCCCACAGTCCAGTGGACATTTTTCACGTCAGCAGGTGGCAGGTCGTACTCGCCTACAAGCCAATTCCACCGAACATCAAGTTCGCCGATCTGATCATCCTTTAGCCAGGTAAACCGGTGCAGTTGCATGCCCGTTGCGGTCTGAATAAATTCCGGCGTCAGAATGTCATGCGCCGGATGCGCACAGTTCCACATTATGACAGAAGACCAGTTCTTTCTCGGATACGAATACTGAACCGTATCCAAGAACTTAGTGTCATTTCGAGGTAGGTAATCGTGCTTTACCACATACACGGCCTTACCCGGATCTCGTTCTATGGATTTGAAAATCTCGGCGATATCACAGCGGAGCATCATGTCGCAATCGAAGAAAATGCCATATCCTTTGAAATCGCTTAAGTACGGAACAAGGAATCGACTGAATGAAAACTCATTCGACTGTTTTGAATCTCGCTCCCTCTGAAAGAATCCCGTGAAATTACGTATGTTGACCGGCACGATTGCAACAGGCTGGCTGCTTTGGCGAAGAATGGAATGGGCCATGGTATGCCAGGCTACACTTTCCACAGGGTCGAAGCCTAGGAAAACCTTGACGATGTCTTCTCTCATAAACAACCTCATATTGAATTGATGAGCGCGTTATTTTTCAGCGCAAATGACGAGCGAGCTGGAACGCTTCGGCGGCGCCCACGCCAATGCTGGCACCTCGCCATTTAGCCAGCGCCTCTAGGCTTTCCAAAGATCGAGCGTGCGGCCAGGCCCGCATCTCGGCGGCATACTCCTGCAAAGCTGAGGCTTTCGCTTCAAGATGCGCGGAAATATCGACAAACCAGTTCGGAACAAATGGAGCCGCGCTGCCGGCTCCCCGCCATTCTGTACTGGAGGCGACTTCGAAGCAAAGAATGGTATGGGTCACTTGACCGGGAACTGGGCGGCAAGCAGTCAGAACGGCTTCGTGAACTAACTGGTGGTCTATATTCAAGTCGGCAGCGCTATGGGTGTAGATGCAGTCGGGCTGAAGGTCCAACAGCACCTGCTCCAGAGCTTTGACCAGATCCAGACGGTGCACCCCGTCAAGGCGATTATCAGGAAACTCAAGAAACCTGACATCATCGACCCCAAGCTTCGCGTTGGCTCTCAAAGCAGCCTGCTTGAGGGCAGACAGGTTACAGGCATCGGACTGACGATCTCGTGACGTTTGGCGGCTTGTTGACCCCTCCGCCACAATGATGGTGGTCACATGATCGCCATGCGCAACATGTCGCGCCATGGTGCCACCGCAGCCCAAAACCTCGTCATCCGGATGGGCGGCAACGACGACAACTTTCAATCTGCATCTCCTTGCGCGAGCAAATGGTTGACCGGCAAATCACGCGTCGCTCTCTTGCCGATATAGATGGAGAGTTCGGTCGTCGGGATCCCTGTCCCCGGACGCTTGCCATCCAAATTTTGTGCGGTCAGCAACTCGCCCTTGACCACGGGCGCCATGGTGCAAATGCTGCGGTAATAGCTTTTGGACATGCGCGCATCATCATCAGATGGGATCACGGCTTCTTGCCCCAGTGCGGATTCCGCTCGGCGAATTCGCTGCACCCAGGCCTTCAGCTCGGGGGGCTCAAGTGATTCGTCGGCATGGAAGGCTTTCAGAGCACGACTCAGGGTCAGTCGTTTTTCAATGTAGTGTGCGCCCATTCCCAATGCAAGCAAGTCCAGGTCATCGTCGCGTCCGGGCGAAGAAAACCCGGCTGGCCAAGGATATTTCTTGGCCAGGTAAGAGATGGCCTTCATATTCATTTGGGTTTCTTTTTGCGTATGGAAATCATGCAAAAACAAAACTGCGTTGCCACCTGCATCTCGGAACCACCTTACCAAATCATCGGCCTCTACCTCTGTACAAGGACCGAGGTCAACGAACAACGATTTACCAGTGCGGCCAATCTTCTCCACCAACGGGCGATAGGTAACGTCCCACGCCCCCATTTTGTGAACCGGGACATCAAGCGCCTCCATGATGTCCACTCCAAATGCGTAATCAACTGTTGAAAAGAACATCAGGCCGCGTTCATGACAGGCATCGCGAATCTGGCGCCATTCGTCTGGCGAAAACTGAAGTATGCTGAACATTTCTTTCATGTTTGCGGAATATTGTTTGCCGCCAGACGAATAGCTATATTCGACAGTGGTATCCGATAGCTGATCCGGATCAATAACTTGAAACTTAACTGCATTGACACCCGCCTCAGCGCAGACCTCAACCAACTTCAGCGCATTATTTAAATCACCCAAATGGGTTGTTCCCACTTCAACAATGAGAAAGCAAGGTTGCCCTGGCCCAATCAATTTTTCACCGATGGTGATAATTTCTGTTTTCATGCTGTTCCTTTCAAAAGTTCGTCGCGTGTGATATTCCCGGATAACAATACCGCCTTACTCTCTTCGCCGCAATTGAAAAGCAAGTCAAGAATGCTCATGTAGGGCAAGAATTCTCCATGCAGCTGAGGGTAAATGGGATGCTTGTAATCCTGAAAGTGCGGCCTAATGCCAGCCGCCCTGAACGTTTCTATATCTGCATATCCACGCCCAAGAGCGCCAAAGATATAGTCCGTTGCACCCAGTTGCTGGCACATATCCATCACCAGACCGCTTTTCTCGCCCTTGAAGCTCCAATCGGCCGCCGAACGGACAGAAACCGCGATGCCTAGGATCTCAAGAAAGCCCTTGAGCATGGTTTCATTCAATTCCACCAAAGATTCCCAGTGACGCGAGTAGATGTCTTGAAGAAATGGGGCATACGTCTTGAAGTGCGGGGCTTTAGCATAGGCAACTTGCAAACTCTTCCAGTGTTTCCTGGCCCAAGGCGTCGAATTGTTGATTCCAATATCACTGATCGACTTCTCAAGATACCCTTTGCGCAAAACAGGGACGGACAGCCAGATCGGGCCTTGCATGGTTTTAATCTGATTGCGGTTATTCCAGTCCTTGGGCTGGTATTGAACCTGGTTAAATGAAACGAACAAATCAGCAAGTGCAATCTTGTGGAATAACCCCACCCATGGAATATAGACAGGCTGGTGAGCAGTAAGAATCATGGATTCAGCTTCCAATTGCACGGACCATTCCGTCAATCAGAACAATTACAAAATACTCAAGGCCTTCGAAAATATACAAAATAAATCCAAATCCCAGAATGCTTTATTGACTGTTAAATTGTCATCGCTCAAAAAATTAATATGCATAAATCATTTACCTATAAAGATATATGGTGAAATCATGATTCATGTAATCATGATTCAAGACCACTCTGTTAGAAATGGTCTCGCACAAAGATATTAATCGATCGGGATCAGCATAATATTCATCGCGATTTTTAAAATCAGCTCGCAAGCTTAACACATTAAACGCAACACCAATACGAGCCATCTGATACATTTTTCTTATCATGCAATAAATGAACTTCTCGTGATTGTTAATTTTTCTATTAAAAATGCCAGATGCAAACACATACGAGTATTGACTATTAACATTTTTCAGCGAAAGTATATCGCGAACCTCTAAACGGAAACTCGGATATTTAAGTCTTGCTTGCCGTATCATTTCTTCTGAAATATCCACCCCCTCATAGGCACATTCATAACCTTGCTCATTTAGCCAATGTCCAAAATCTCCAAGGCCACAGCCCACATCAAGAATTTTTGATCCTTGTATGTTTCCAATTTTCGATAGAATTTCAAACCTTTTAGTTTGCGAGGCCTCGCTTCCCCAGCCAAGAGAGCCCACGTCACTCGCATAGTTTCGAACATTATTTTTATAAAATTTAATTAACTCATTAAATTCAAAATATTGAGAGTTGTCGCCATAACGAACTAATCTTATACTATTAATCCCATTAATCGTCTGAAAATGCTTTAACTCAGAGGGAATAAATCCCAATTTTTTAAATAACTTTAAACTAATGACATTGGTTTCATTAACAATAGCCTCAAATTGAGCCTCGCCATCAAGAGATGTAACTAGCTCAAGTCCTTCTTTTAAGAACCAACTTCCATAACCTTTCCCTACGCAACTTTCAACTAAATATATTGTTACAATATATTTAGAACTCGAAGCTCCGTCAAATCTTAACTGACCGATTGGTTCATTGTTTTTTAGCAGAATCAATATATGGGTGTCATTTCTAGTTATAATTTTGTCAAACCAAGCCGAATGCTCCTTCTTGGATACTTTTTTCTGCGAAGAGCCCAAGGAAACTAAAAACCTACTGTTTCGCCATTTAAATATCAAATCCTTGTCAGCACTAGAAGCAACTCGGATGGCTAAATTGCAATAATGATTCCTGGCAGTCACAGACATAAATTAAATTTTCTCAAAAATTTGCCCACGACTCAATGTGCGCGATCGCAAAGCCTTGATATTTTATTTTCCGGAAGTAAGAATTTTAATCATTACCAGAAAACGATACTCGAACTTATTGCGTTCCAAATTAAAACTCTATTGGCTGTCCGGCACGAAAGCTGTTAGGAGCCGGACGGCCTATTAAATAAGGAAGCATATTTGACGGCAAGCCTTTCCCGTCACTAATGCGCATTAAGTTGATTGAATCTTCAGTTATGGTTTCACCGATTGAAATGTCTCGTGCAGCTACCAGGCGTCGCTGGTACTCACGCTTATTCTTTCGCTCCACCTCCGTAGGGCGGACCAGCGGGCTACCCAGCATGCGACTGGCCGTGCGTATTGAATCCACCCAAGATTTCAATCCTGCGGGATCTTCCGAAAACCAATGATCCGGCCCAGGCAGGTCGTGACTCACCGTGAAATGCTTCTCATAAAAGGTTGCCCCCAGAGCGACCGCAAGGCTTGAAGCCAGAGGTCCGCTGGTGTGATCCGAGAATCCAATAGGCAACATGGGAAATGCCGAGCGCAAAGTGGTAATCTTGGCGAGATTGACATCGTCCGCCGGGGTGGGGTACTGAGAGGTGCACACCAGCAAAATCACTGGATATCCGTCGAGGGCACCGACAATGTCCAGTGCCTGATGCACCTCGGCCATGTCTGACATGCCTGTAGAGAGAATCAGCGGAAGTCCGGTCTTGGCATAGCTTTGCAGCAAAGGAAGGTTGGTGAAATCGTCCGACCCCACCTTGATGGCCGACACACCGACCTCCAGCAGAATGTCCAGATCGGAACGGTTTTGTGGCGTAGACAAAAAAAGAATGCCTTGCCTCTCGCACTCCGCCTTGAGAACAGCCCACGCGCTTCGAGGTAACTCATAACGCTTGAACATCGCAAGCATCGATTCGGTCACCGACTTTCCCTGTGACTGATACGTGAACATCTGCCCCGGATCACCGACAAATTCATCAGCCTTGAAGGTCTGGAATTTCACCGCATCACATCCGGCCGACTTTGCCACCTCGATCATGGCCAGCGCGCGATCCAGCTCGCCGTTGTGGTTGATCCCGACCTCAGCAACGATGAAGGGTGCATGACCCACACCAACACGATGCGGCCCGATATCTATCCAGGGATTTGCATACAAATTCATACAGCTCTCCGTTTATGGCTTTGTCAGCACCAGATGGAACATATAAAAGTGCTGCCAAACACGCTGATTGAGCGGTTCAGGTTTGGCCTGCAATCCCGCAGACTTCGCCATTTCCGTCATTTGCTTCTGGGAAAGCCAGAGTAAGTGATCCAAAAGGCCAAGTTCTTTGTTTACGCCCTCGACATCAGGCCTTTGACGAACCACTTGCTCATAAGCGCCTCGTAGAAGAGGATCCGGATTGGCCGCCAAAAGCGCCCGCCCGCCCGACTTTAGCACTCGCGCAACTTCCTGCATTACCAAACGTACATTTTCTTCTTTCTCGAGATATTGAATGACACTGTACGCAAGCAATTTCTCGGCGCTTGAATCCGGAACCGGAATTCGCGTTATGCTGCCCACACTAAATGTAACGTTTTCCTGCCCTTGCAGGTTTGCACCAGCCCGGCTGACCAAGGCGGTGCTTATGTCGATAGCGCAGATGCTGCCCAACCACGGCGCAAGAGAAAGCGCCATGATTCCTGCCCCACACCCCACATCAATCAAGTGCTCGCCCTGTTTCAGGTCTAGCAGCTTCACAACCTCAGCCACAGTATGCAGATAGCCCGGCAGATCCATCAAGCCCCGGCCTGTGGCCTGGAGGTCGTTATCAGATCCAGCTTTGTTATCCCAGAATGCTGTCCAATCCATTTCATTGTTCCATTTTTAAATAATCATTAAAAATAGCGGTTACCCGCTAACCCGGTACGTTGTAATAGAACGTCCAACGCTCTGTCGGTTCATGAAGCAATCATTTGTGCAAACACCCGTCCAGCTCCGCGCCCATCAAATCTGAGAGACTTTTGCTGGGCATTCAGTGCTTTGGTTGTGGTCAACTGCTCAAGTGCAGCATGTGCTGCATCTGCAGCCCAATCGCCGACAGCTTGCACAACATGCAACATCCCCGCATGTGCAAGATAAGCCATCCCCGCAGCCTGGTTGTCGGCCAGCGCAACAGCCACAACCTCCAGCCCCATGCTCAGGGCCTCGACTGCGGTGACACCGCCGCCGCAAATCATGACTCGAGCCCGCCCCATCAAGGGGGCCAACGGCAACGGGCCTGCGTACACTTGGAATCGCCCTCCCGTGCTCACAGCCAGTTCAGAGACTGCAGCCATTCCAGCGGACTGAGCATTGCAAACCACGTCCACCCAGACATCCGGACCACTGTAGGCCAGCAAAGCCTGCATAACACGCATCGTCCGGTTGTCAGGGTCCTCGCCCCCAAGACACACCAGAATTTGACCATGCCCAGGTGATCGAATCTGGGGTTTGAATTCGTTTCTCAGGAAGAACCAATATGAACCCAGCAAGGCCTGTCCGCAGCGGCGATAACGTTCGGCGTACCGCAGTTCTGCCCCTGGATTGTGGTTCAGCACTAGCGCGACAGACGGATCCCGCTCGCCCACATCGTCCAGGCACAATGTTTTGCAAGCACGCCCCACGGCATCCAGCCAGTCAACAGTAAAACCATATCCATCCACAATCATCCAGCCTGCATCCACCTTGCTGGCCACTTGCAAAGTAAATGCCAAGTCGTCTTCACTCCCGATCCGACCATCACGGATCAAGACTTCCGCGCCGAGTGCGCGCCAGCGCTGGTGCAATTCCGACGGACGAGTAGCGACTACATGAACCTTGCCGCTGGATTGGCAAATTTCTTCCGCCAATGCCAGACAGCGCATCAGATGACCTGCACCAACGCCCGGGCCATCATCCACACGGAACAAGAAATCATTCATCCAGCCAGTCCGGATGAGCCTGAGCCAGGAATTGCGCGAATTCGAACTCCAGCGGCGTGTCTATATCAAGACTGCGCTCAACCGGCATTTCATAAGCTCCCAGCGGATAGGCATAGTAATTTTGCTCACGTTTGAAACTCACCACATTGACGATGGTCACAGCTCCATTGGCACGAACAAGGTAAGGCAAACGCTTGCCCAATGAACGAGCACCGGTTTGATTCAACAATTCCGGATGCAGAGGCTTGAGTTGCCCATCGCCAAGAACAAGGCTTGATAAAGGAGAGTGCACTTCACGCACAACGCTCATCAGGAAATCCACACCACTTTCACAATATGTGCGAATCGAGCCCATCACGTCTTCAGTTTTGCGGAAGGGGCTGGTCGGCAAAAGAATCACTAAAGTCTCATAACTTTCACCCATCCCCTCAAATTCCGCCAATGCATGGAGGCACACATCAACCACACCGGCAGGATCACGAGACAACTCGGCTGGACGCATAAAGGGCGGAGGAAGACCCGCCTCAGCGGCAATTCGCGCCACTTTATCGCTTTCCGTGCTCACGAAAATGCGATCGAACACACCGCATTTTTTAGCGGTAGCAATAGTTCTATCCAGCATTGTCTTACCTGCAAGCGGCAAGATGTTTTTGCAAGGCAAACGGGTGGAACCCTCTTTAGCGGGGATCAGCGCCAGCATCTTTCCAGGCGCACGCATCAAGCAAATTCCTGAATGGAACTACGGACATGCTTAGCGACTTCCGCCACCTGAATCTCACTGAGTGCGGAATATAGGGGAAGCGTAACGGCCTGCCGGTAGTAACGTTCCGCCTGGGGGTAGTCGCTCGGGCTATAGAGGCCCATTTTTTCGTAGTGAGGATGTCGGTAGATAGGTATGTAATGCAAATTCACACCAATACCCCGATCTCTCATATTTTCAAAAAACTGTCGATGCCGGTTCTCCAGTTTCTCGTTCAGGCGAATCACATAGAGGTGATAGGCAGACACAACCTCAGGATGTTGCCACGGAAGGGTCACGGGTAAATCCTTTAATAACTCGTCATAGAGCTTGGCGAGTTCGCGACGGCGGTTGACATACTGGTCAAGGCGCTCCAGCTGGCTTAATCCTAGGGCAGCCTGTACATCGGTCATTCGATAGTTGTAGCCCAATTCGATTTGCTGGTAGTACCACGGCCCATCAGGTGCATGCGTCATATGCTGACTGTCGCGAGTGATGCCGTGACCACGGAAAAGAGCCATCTTGTAAGCCAACTCATCACATTGGGTCAACGCCATGCCGCCTTCGGCGGAGGTGATGATTTTGACAGGATGGAAACTGAAGACCGTGATATCGCTGTAGCGGCAATTACCGATGTATTCGCTTTCGAATTTTCCGCCGATGGCGTGCGAAGCGTCTTCAATAACCTTGAACCTGTATTTTTGTGACAGTGCGCGTATTGCCGTCATTTCACAGGGCTGACCACACAGGTGCACAACCACCAGCACTTTGGGCAGGCGCCCCGTTTTTTCCGCTTCAAAGAGCTTAGTCTCCAGTGCCCTGGGACACATGTTGTACGTACGGGGGTCTATATCGACAAAGTCCACCTGTGCACCGCAGTAAAGCCCGCAATTAGCCGAAGCAACGAAGGTGATCGGCGTCGTCCAGAGCCAGTCGCCGTGGCCCAACCCCAACGCCAGACATGCGACGTGCAAGGCCGACGTGGCGCTGTTGACGGCCACTGCGTGCCGTGCACCACAGACATTTGCAACCGCATCCTCGAAACGCGGCACAGTCGGCCCCTGGGTCAACCAGTCGGATCGCAACACTTCGCAAACAGCGCGAATGTCTTCCTCGGTAATATCCTGGCGCCCGTAAGGAATCATGCCTCAGCCATCCGGTTGAAGTCGCAAATGCCCTGCACATCTAGAAAGTGCTTATTCGTTCCCGAGTGGTATTCAAACCCGGAGTTTACCGGCAGTCCATGCTCGCCCCGACGGTTGATCGCGTATTCAACCGCACGGCTATAAAAACGAATCGTTGGCTGAAGCACGAAGTGGTCTTCAAACTCTAGCGTCAGATGAGAATCATCAGCCGGACACATGATCTCGTGCAGTTTTTCGCCGGGACGAATACCAACAATACGCTGCGGCAAATGTGGCGCAATGGCAGTAGCCAGATCGACAACGCGGATCGATGGAATCTTTGGCACGAAAATTTCACCGCCATGCATACGTTCGAAATTGTTCAATACAAAGTCTACGCCCTGTTGCAGCGTGATCCAGAAACGTGTCATCCGCTCATCGGTAATCGGCAACTCGGTTGCACCCTCGGTCACCAGCTTGCGGAAGAAGGGCACCACAGAACCTCGAGAGCCCACCACGTTGCCATAGCGCACCACAGAAAACACCGTTTGATGCCCCCCGGCAATGTTGTTGGCAGCCACGAACAATTTGTCCGATGCGAGCTTGGTGGCACCATACAAGTTGATCGGGTTTGCAGCCTTGTCGGTCGACAGGGCGATGACCTTTTCCACCTCGGCCGCAAGCGCCGCGCGAATGACATTCTCAGCTCCATAGATGTTGGTCTTGATGCACTCCATGGGGTTGTATTCCGCTGCCGGCACCTGTTTCAAGGCTGCAGCATGAATGGCATAGTGAATACCTTTCATTGCCTGCGTGAGTCGCTCGGCGTCCCGCACATCTCCAATGAAATATCGCATGCAAGGGTCATTGAACTCCTGCTGCATCTCGAACTGCTTGAGTTCGTCACGGGAGAAGATAACGATGCGCTGCGGCTTGTAACGTGCCAATATCGTCTTGACGTATTGCTTTCCGAACGACCCTGTGCCGCCAGTGATAAGAATTGATTTACCGTTGAACATATCTTGAAACCCTAGCAAAAGGAAATGGATAACTACAACTCACCAGACGCTTCTGCCACCGTCAATAATTACGTTCTGTCCTGTCATGTAACTCGATGCATCTGAGCAAAGGAACTGGACAGCCGCCTGGTACTCGTTTGCACGGGCCATCCTGCCGAGAGGAATCAACTGTGACAGACGGGCGACGAATTCCTCGCTCTGGCCGTTGAATACGCCTCCCGGTGAGAGAGCATTGCAGCGCACCCCGGCTTCATGCCAGTAGGTGGCGAGATAACGAGTCAGACCGAGCAATGCAGTCTTGATCACTGGATAAGTCACTGGCTTGACTGGCTGCCGATCCTCGTCGAGGTCCGACTTGCGATACAGGCGCTGGTCCGGAGCGAAAACCGCCAGGTCGGAAGCGATGTTGAGGATTGCGCCGCCGCCGTTTGCCGCCATCCAGCCGCCGAAGGTCTGTGCACACAGAAAGGCGCCTGTCAGGCCGACCCCTAGCTGGAAATTCCACTGGTTGAGAGTGAAGTTCTCGAGGCGGGAGGTCTCGACTACGCCGTTGCCATGAACTTTTGGGTCAACGGCGGCGTTGTTGACAAGAACGTGGATTCCGCCAAGGGTCTGCAACACGGTATCGAGACCCTCAGCAACTGAAGCCTGACTGGTGACGTCCAGCCTCAGTGCCATCGCTTGAACTCGCGGGAACTCGGCGCGAACCTGCGCCGCTTCGACCTCGCCGCGCTCCACGTCGATGTCTGCGATCACTACGCTAGCACCTATTTCCGCTAGGGCACGCGCATGCTGTGAGCCGAGCAGTCCTGAGCCGCCCGTAATGAGAGCAACACGACCGCTTAGATCGAATGATTTTGGAAGTTGAAGTGTGCTTTGTTTCATGATCGGGTCTGTCCGCCATCAACAACGTAGGTGGCTCCAGTAATGAAAGATGCCAGGGGCGATGCAAGATAGGCCACTAGCCGAGCCACATCTTCTGGCCGACCCAGAGACTGTAGCGCTACTTCTCGCCCCAGCATCGCGTTCACACCAGTTTCGTCGGCGGCAAGCTTGCGTTCCCAGGTGGAGCCGGAGAACAGGATATTGCCGGGGGCGACGCTGTTGATTCGCACGCCCCGCTTGCCCAGAGGGCGAGCGGAATTGCGAACAAAGCTTTCCAGCGCCGCCTTCGCGGCCGCATAAGCTACTGGGCAACCCAGTGCCTCTATGCCACAGATTGAAGAGATACAGACCACGTTACCTGCGGAAGCCGCAAGCGCATCTGTCGATGCCCATACCATCTGCGTACTCGCATGAAGGTTGATGTCCAGCACGCGGCGCCACTCCTCGGGAGTCTCCTGGCCGGGCGGCACCGACGTGCCGCTGCCCACGTTGCACACCAGCACGTCCAACCGCCCATGATTTGACAGAACTTCGCTTACCAGACGTTGACACTCAGAAGGGATACACACATCGGCGGCATATGAGGCCGCTCCAGGAATGCTCGCTTGTGTCTTGTTCAGGCGAGCTGAATCGCGTCCATTTAAAAGTACGGTGGCACCTTCTGAGGCCAGCATAAGCGCAATGCCAAGACCGATGCCACTCGATGAACCGGTAACCAAGGCTACTTTGCCAGAAAGTTCAAGATCCACTTTGGGTCAACCAATTTCTAGTCATATCACGATAAAGAGCGATCGCACCCGCATGGGCGTTGTCATCGGCTCGCGCCGTCTGCAGGATGAAGTGACCGGTATAGCCAACTTTAAGCAGAGCGCCGAAGGCAGCCGGAAAATCTGCATTGCCCGTGCCGAGTGGGACCGTGGTGCCGTGCAATTGGCGGTCTTTCACGTGGACGTTGTAAATGCGGTGGCCGTAGCGGCTAATCTCATCAATGGGCGAGAAGCCCAGTGAAGCGCTGTTGCCGATGTCGTAGTTGATGCCGAAGGCGTCCTGCGGCAGACGCTCAATAAAGGCGGCCAGGCGTTCGGGACCGAAATCTGACTCGAACACGATCTTCATATCGGCGTCAACCAGCCGCTGATGTAGGGGTAGGATTCCATTGCATAAATCAGCTTCTTGCTGGGGCGTCTGCAGAGAACCGTTGTCCACCAATGGCATCAGCACATAACGGATACCGACTTGTTCTGAGGCGTCGAGGATGGCACACAGATCCGCGAGCAGGGCCTCGCGGGCGGTTCCCTCAACCTTGTAGAACGGCTGTTGCATGAAACAGTCGCCGGTCAGCGACAGAATGCTTACCCCGTGGCGGGCCGAGAGTTCCCGGATGCGGGCCTGGCCTGCTGCTGTCATGAGCGGGTTCTCATGCAGGCGCTCTTGGTCCAGCGTCCATTCCATCAAACTGAGGCCGAGCGCCTGCGCCAGAGGAAACTCGGATTCCCAGTCACGCCAAGGGAAAGCTTGGATCTTTCCGCCCACCCGATCGCACAGCCGACCCTGCATGAATCCGATTTCCATCAAAGTCCTTTCGCGGCCCATCCGCCGTCGATGTACAAATCGGAGCCCGTCACGTAGCTGCTGGCTGGCGAGGCAAGGAAGATCGCGGCACCTGCAAGCTCTTCCGGCTCGCCCCAGCGAGCTAGCATGGTGCGTGCGGCGCGGGCTTCCCGGCGTTCGGGATCCGCATGGCTGGCCTGCGTCATCGCAGTGCGAATATAGCCAGGTACCAAGCTGTTAACGCGTATACCTTGCGTGCCGTGGTCGAGCGCCAGCGCACGGGTCAGCGCCGCAAGTCCTCCCTTGGAGGCAACATAGCCGGGGTTGCCAGGGAAACCAAGCGCCGCGCCGATACTGGTGACGTTGATGATGGAGCCATAGCCTCCGAGCCGCATGAAAGGTATAGCGGTGAGGCAACAGTCGAACACCGCAGTAAGGTTACATGCAAGCGTCTGATGGAAAGCTGCCATTTGATCTTCTTCTTTCTGGGGAGGTAGCGTGATGCCTGCAGCGTTCACCAGAATATCGATGCGACCAAATTGCGAGAAAACTCTTTCCACCAAATCCTTGAAACTAGCGGCGTTCGTGACGTCACAGATACTGTAGTCAAAGCTGGACGCCTCACTTTTTGCCAATACTGAGCGACCCAGGCCAGTGACTTGCGCACCAGCAGCAGCGAGCCCGTTTGCAATTGCATAACCGATGCCACGCGAGGCACCTGTGACGATCGCCACGCGACTGTCGAGCCGGAACAAGTCTGAAGAGGCGCTCATGTCCGATCCAATCCAAAGCCACGCATCACGGCAGAACAGAGTCCGATGTCTTCGGGATTATCGATCTGGAACATTTTGTGGCGCCCCATCACAAACAAACCGATGCGGCCGCCGAGGCGATTATTCCCGCTACGAAGTTGTTCAGGTCGGAAGATATAGAAGGAGCCGTTTTCCAAAAACTGCTTTTCAATCTGTTGACGACGCTTGCGATTGCGGTAGTCGTAGTTCACCGACTCCGCCCCACCATCAGGGCCGATGCGCCAGGTGAAGAAGTCTTCCACCTCCGCCACCGACAGCAGCGAGTCGAAGCCTTGCTCCTGCAGGGTCTGCAGCCCGCCGTCGAGGTCGGACGACTCGCGGATGGGCGACGTCGCCTGCATGGCCACGACTAGGTTAACTGCGACGCCCTGCGCCTCGATTGTGTCCAGCGCATGCAGCCAGGCCGATTCGGAGCTCGCCTGGTCGCCGGAAATTTCGATGGGGCGGCGAATCGGCCGGGAGCCGAAGGACTCGGCCACCGCCAGGATCTCGTCGTCGTCGGAGGTCACCCAGACGGAATCGATATGGCTCGCGTTGCGGGCCTGCAGGATCGACCAGGCAATCAGCGGCTTGCCGCAAACGTCCACCAGGTTTTTGCGTGGGATGCCCTTAGAGCCGCCGCGGGCTGGAATGATGGCGACTGTCGAGCTCACTGCGCTCCCTCCGCCTTAAAGTACATGTTCTCAACCAGCCCACAGATGATATGGCCAACTAGGATATGGCACTCCTGTATGCGGGCGGTCTCGCGTGAAGGCATAAACAGGCACTCGCAAATCTCTTTCGCGGCGCCGCCGGTTTCGCCAGTAAGACAGACGGTGCGCAACTCGAGACGTCTGGCAACTTCGATGGCCTTCAGTAGGTTGGGGCTATTCCCACTCGTGGTGATAGGGATAAACACGTCTCTTGGGCGCGCTACCGCTTCCAGTTCACGAGAGAAGACCTGATCGTAGCCGTAGCCGTAGTCGTTGCCGATAGCACTGATGGCGGAACTGTTGGTTGCCAGCGCCAGGGAAGCCAGCGGTGCGCGGTCGAAGTTGAAACGAGACACGAATTCGGCCGACAGGTGCTGCGCGTCGGCGAAACTGCCACCGTTACCGGCGAAGATCACCTTCCCACCGGCGCGCAGGCTATCGTGGCAATGCTGCGCCAGCTTAGCTAGCTGCGCCACCAAACTGTGGTCCAGCATGAGTTTCTGCTTCGCAGCGATTGAATCCTCGATCTCTCGCACAATGAGGGCAGCCAAGTCCGCGCTCACAGCTTACCCTCCAGGCGGTTCAGCGCGACCCAGAAGCCTTCGCCGCCGTTCTTGTGGCCCTGCCAGATTTCGGGGATGAAGGATGCTCGTGGGCTGCCGATCTTGAGGATGGCACCGAGGCGATTAAAGTCAATGTCGCCCTCGCCGATCTGTAAGCCTTCGCCGTTCAGACCCTTGGCATCGCCAAGGTGCAGGTGCGCGGTGACTGGCGCAACCTGCGCGGC
>Ga0214919_10004259_pt1 | contig 21002 bp, 18 predicted proteins | sample LL1503_MetaG_FD_177994 | JGI IMG/M metagenome (GOLD analysis project Ga0214919, IMG submission 177994) | Freshwater microbial communities from Lake Lanier, Atlanta, Georgia, United States - LL-1503 | ecosystem: Environmental > Aquatic > Freshwater > Lake | place: USA: Georgia | collected... | reverse complement strand
ATAAATTTTATGAAAGATATCCGGATTTTGATCTAGAATTTTATAAAGGATTTTATCCAGATTTACTACGGGCTTTTGGAGATAAGACGAATTCATATTTTGAACATTATGAAACATTTGGTAAAAGTGATGGGGGATTATGTTGTGAAAAGGAATTTTATGAAAGATATCCGGATTTTGATATAAAATTTTATAAAGGTTTTAACAGAGATTTTCAATCTTTAAATAAATATGAATTATTACGGCATTTTCATGATATCGGATTTAAAGAAAATAAAAAATATTTTGATTATGATTTTATTGTAAATAAAGATTATTGTATAGAATATGAAAAAAATCCACAGCTAGATGATTTAATTTATAATCATACACATTATAGATATATAAATAATTATGAAGAATTAGTAAATTATAGAAAAAAATTCACTAAAAAATATTATATTTATAACAAAGAAAGTTTTTATTTATATTACGAAGATTTTGATTACGAGTTTTATACAAAAAAATATACATTAAATCAAATAACAGTATTCGAAAATTTATTACATTATCATTCGGTAGGAAAATATATTAATGAAGTTATTAATGATAAAATTAAAATAATTATTTATTCACCTCCTTATAATAATAAATGTGGTGGAATAATAGTAATGCATTACTTTGCACAAATTATTAATACTTTTTATAATGATAAATTTTATGTAAAATTGTTTATGCAAAATAATTTGAAATATAAAAATCCATTTTGTAATAATTTTGCAAGATTAGATGAAATTAACAATAATACTATTGTTGTATATCCAGAAATAGTTTCCTGTAATCCTTTAAATGCAAAAAATGTAGTTAGATGGATATTATTAGAATTGGGAATTGAAATGCCGGTCGATCATTATAAATTATGGTCAAAAGGTGATTGTATATACCATTGGGAAACAAATCATACTTTATCAAATTATAAACAATTATGCTGCCCTTGGTTAAATCCTATTTTTTGTAACAAAAACATTCCACAAGAAATGAAAGAGCAAACATGTTATTTAATTAAAAAAGGTCGACTAATTCATAAACAAATAACGATTATTCATCCATCTGATAGTATATGTATCGATGATTTATCCTTATCAGAAATAAATGAAGTATTTAATAATTGCAAATATTTTTATTGTTATGATCCAAATTCAGCTTATGTTATATTTTCACTTATTTGTGGATGTATACCAATTATTCAACCTATAGAAGGTATAAATGAAGAAGAATTTTTTAAATCACGAATATATAATTTCAAAGGTACTATTTATAAAAAAGGCATCGTTTATGGTGGTGTAAATAAAATAAATTACATTTTAGAAAATAAGCTTAATACAAATAATAATGAATATTATAAAAATTTATTTGATAAATACAAAGAAACAATACCGCCTTTTTTAAATGATTTAAGTAATTTAGTACACCGTTGACAATTTAAACGCTTTTAATTGATTAAAATATAATATCTTTTTTTATTATAATGTCAATAAATAAAAAAGTTTGGTACGCTCCAAACAAAAAAGAAGCATATGGGGAGAGAGAAATTCAAGCTGTGATAGATTGTTTAAATGATGGTTGGTTGGCGGGTTTTGGACCTCGAAGTGTTCAATTTGAAAAAGAAGTTTCCAAATTGTTTAGTAAAAAAAATGGATTATTTGTTAATAGTGGATCTTCCGCTATATTATTAGGATTGAATGCGTTAAATCTTGAACAAGGTTCTGAGGTTTTAACCGCAGCTTGTACTTTTTCAACTACTTTAGCTCCAATTATTCAATGTGGTTTAAAACCAGTTTTTTGTGATGTTGAAATAGGAACTTACGTTTCTAGTGTAGAACAGGTGTTGTCGAGAGTTACAGAGAATACAAAAGTAATTTTATTACCTAATTTAATAGGTTCAAAACCTGATTGGGCTGGAATTAGAGAAGCAGTTGGTCCAGATATGATATTATTTGAAGATTCTGCGGATACTATAACAAGTACGCCTGAAACAGACATGGCAATAACAAGTTTTTATTCAAGTCATTTGATTACTGCTTGCGGTTCAGGAGGTATGTTTATGTGTAATGACGAAAAATTATTAAAACGTGCAACCATGTTTAGAGATTGGGGTAGAATTGGGGATAATTCTGAAGATGTAAAAACTAGGTTTGAATACTCAATAGATGGTATTCCTTATGATTATAAATTTTTGTATGGCGCTGTTGGATACAATATGAAATCATCCGAAGTAAATGCTGCTTTTGGATTGGTACAACTTGAACGTATTGAAGAAATACGAGGGAAAAGACGATCTATTTTTAACCGATATTTAGAAAATTTAAAAGATGTTCCAGAAATTGTCTTACCGGTGAATACATACAATTCTGATTGGCTAGCTATTCCTTTTATGACTAAAAATCGAATGCCATTATTAACATTTTTAGAGGAAAAGAATGTACAAACTCGTGTTTGTTTTGCAGGTAACGTCACTAGACATCCAGTATATCGTCAATTTTTAGAAGAATTTCCGAATTCTGATAGAATTATGGCCGAGGGGTTTTTACTAGGAGCTCATCATGGGATGACTGTAGAGGATTGTGATTATGTTTGTGATAAAATTAAAGAGTATTTTGATTTAGAAAAATGCTGAGTTAATTATTTATATTAATGAGTTAATTATTTATATTGAATATATATATGAAAATTTGTTATGGTATAACAAATAATTTTATTGATGTTACAGAAATATGTTTAACAAGATTACTTATAAACAATAAAATTTCAATACCTTCAAAAGATATTGAAAGAGCACAATATTTTGGAGATCATATTCCTGGTGTGAGAAAATTTGTTAAAATGATTGACAATAATAATTTTACAAATTTTTTTTATGAAGATGATGAAATAAATGTTTCATTGGATGATAATTTTAGCAATTCGCATTATATTGAAAAAATACAGATTGATCAATATTATAATAATGTATATGATTATGATAGAAATATTCCCATCGATTATTTAGAAAAATTAGAAAGTTACAATAATAATAATAATGAAAATTTAAATTTTGATTTCATGAAAAATAATATTGATAAAACATTATTTAAAGAAACTGTTTTTGATCATCTCATTCCAAAAGATACATATAGATATAATTATCTGAAACAAATGTTATTAGATATTTTAATTAACAAAAGTTTAAGTTTTAAATGTTTAAAAACAAATTGTATTTACAGAACAAATAAATCAATATACAAATTAGTACCATTAAAAGAATACGTTGCTGCAAATTTTGACGATATAAATATTTATATATTTGATCAGACTATAGACCCATTTATAGTAGTGATGGGAAATGGGTCTAACCACATGGTTTTACATACAAATATTTTATTTGTTTTTTATTATAAATCAAACACGTTATATAGTTTTGGTGATATAAATCATTGGAAAATAGATTTTCATCAAATTATAAGAGAAGTAAAAGATTATTTATTAAATAATATTCTAATTGAAAAAAAATCGAATGCTTTTATGTTTGGGTTTTCAGTAAATATAGGTCATTCTTATTGGAATGATTTATCTGGATTTAAATTTATAGTCGATATGGGGATGTTAAAATATATAGATAAAATTATTATTGGACCGTATGATTATTATTATATAAAAGATTATTTAATTAAAAATGGATTTAATAATATTATTTCTGAACATCAATTAGAAAACATTAACCATATTTGTGAAAATGATTTTTTATTTAAATACAACGATATGTTTATGTACGAAAGTTTAAAAAAATTTACTATTGAAAATATATCTGAATATAATAATGAAATTGAAGAAGAGATTAATTATGTAAAAAAATCATACTATCCTATTATAACATTCAACTTAAGAGGAGTTTATAGAAATTTGTATAATCAAGAAGAAGTTATCTCTTCTATAATAAATAATTTATTATTAATTTACCCAAATATGTATATTTTATTTGATGGTTACATCGTAAATGATAATACTAATTTAAGTTTTTTTAAAAGTGAAGGTATTGAAAGTAATCAGGATTTATTTAATAAATCATATTATAGTATAGTTAATTCAATTATTGAAAAAATTAATACAACAAATTTTAAATCTTTAATAGGAACTAATTTATTTAACCAACTTAAGTGGTTAGATATATCAAGTTATGGTTTAATGCAATTAGGTGCAGGTAGCTTTAACTACACTTGGACAATGAACAAAAAATGCATTTATGTTGGAAGAAATAGTTCTGTGAATGACGCAGTATTAATTCATACATATCATGATTTTATTTTTCGTGAAAATAGAGATTTTACAACTTATATTAATCCTAATATAGTTGATTTTACATCTTTTCCTAACCATCAATTTGGAATTGATTTTCAAACCATTTTGTATTTTATGTTTCGTGATTTAATTTTATTAGAAAAACATAATTTTCAGTTATCACAGTTTGAAAATTTAAAAAAATATAATATTTATCAATCATGGGGATTAGATAATTTAAGCTTAGAAGAACTTAAAAGTAATGATAATATTTATGAAAATTTAAACCGAATAAAAGATTATATTTATAATCAAATGTAAAAATATTATTTAGATAATACATAATTTATTATATATTTTATTATTATAAATTATAATATTATTTCATCTAAACAATTTTCACTATCATTTCCTTTTTGAATTCTTCTCTATCTAAAAAGGGATCCATATCTTCAAAAGGACGATTCGTAAAAGTACCGTCGTCATTTTTTATAGCATTTAATCTAGGAACGCGTCCTTGAATACAACAAAAAACTTCTAATATTACGGTACCTTTATAATCTAAAAAGGATTGAATATTTTTATCAATATCTTCATTTTTTCCTACGGATAAATATTGTATTCCATACGCTTTTGCTATTTTTTCAGAATCCGGGAAAGAAAGACCACTACTATAATCAACTCCATATTTTGCTTTGAAAAAATTACTTTGTGTTATTTCTATTGCTCCGTATGCTCCATTATTAAATAGCAATATTTTAATAGGTAATTTATATTGTATTATGGTTTGTAATTCCTGTATATTCAATTGAAATGAACCTTCTCCCAATATAGGAACAACCATTTTTTCTTTTTCAGCAACAATAGAACCAATACTCGCTGGTAATTCAAAACCCATATCACCTTGACTACTAATAATAAATTTATCTCCTTTTTTCACATTTACCATATGCCATACGTTGGTAATAATAGACCCAGAAGAAGTAATAATAATCTTATTTTCGGGCGCCTTTTCAAAAAACTTTTTCAATAAATGATATGGATTTATACCTTTACTATCGTCCATTACATTTACAGGTAATTCGAATTGCCATTTATTTTTCCAACGATTACATGTAGTAATCCATTCAATATATGGTTTATTTTTGTAATGATAAAAATCAAAAAATAAATTTAAATCCATATTTATTTTAAAATCGTAATGGGTGTTAATTTTTTCCAACTCGTTTTGGTCGTTATCTATGTAAATAATTTTTGATTCTCTAGCAAACCAATCTGACCTATAACCGATAATACCTTGTGCCATTCTGCAACCAAAAGATATTAATAAATCGCAATTTTGCATAGCAAAATTTCCTCCTCTATCACCTATTAAACCTATTTTACCAACGTATAATTCATCCTCATTTTCAATCAAATCTGTTCCATGAAATGTAACAACTACAGGAATCTTATATTTATTTAAAAAATTTCTAAATTTATCGTTGCAATTTCCTAATTTAATTCCATTTCCGGCAATAATTAATGGTCTTTTCGATTCCAATAACAATTGATGAATATTTTCCAAATCACTCAAAGAAGGCTTTTGTCCAATATTATCTTTTTCAATAATTGGAATATCTGTTTCTTCCATTAAAAAACCTTGAATATCAACACAAATAGATAACCATACAGGACCCGGTCTTCCATTTATTACATTTTTAATAGCTTCTATTAATACTGGTGGGACTTCTTCTATTTTCGTAATTTCATACGCATATTTTGTTATAGGGGTTACCATAGAAATAATATCACTATCAGCACCCGCATAATGCCTCAACTTCATTTTTTCTGTATTCGTGCTTCTAATACATTCATTACTCTTAACTTGTCCTGATATAAATAAAATTGGTAAACTATCTTGATGTGCTACTAAACAAGGTGAAATTACATTCGTTGCTGCACATCCAGCCGTTGTACAAACGATACAAGGTTTTGAATTGGTTTTTGTATAACCAGTTGCCGCATATCCACAAGCTTGTTCATGATGTTGGTAATAAATATCAAACCCTCCGTTTTTTCCGAATGAATCATTCAAATGCATCGCAAATCCACCAGTAATAGTAAAAAGTGTATCTAAACCGTTTTTAATTAAAAAATTGGTAATGAAATCACTTACCTTAATTTTCATCGAAGTATATATTTTACGGGTATTATATTTATAAAATAGTAAATAAATCGCAAAAAATACTTTTCATTTTTTCATTAATTTCTTCTAATTTTTTATATACAAAAATTGATTTACCAATATCATCTAATAATATAAAACAAATTAAATCACCTGAGTTTTTCTTATCATTTAACAAATGATGTAAAAATGTATTATATGAAAAATCTATCTTTTTAAATTTTTCTGGTATTAATTTTAATATTAAATTATTAATTTCCTGATATTTATTATCATAAAATAAAGTATTAATAATATACATACCGTAAAGTACCGAAATGCCATGTGGAATAAAATAATTTGTAGTTGATTCAATTGCGTGGCCCATAGTATGTCCATAATTTAATACCCTTCTCTCGTTTTTATCTAGTTCATCATGTTCAATTATCACTTTCTTTACAGAAGTAGACATTTTAATAATTTTAATAAAATCTTTGTTTTCAAAATATTTTTTAAAATAATCAAAGCATTCCTGACCTCCAATTAATGAGAGTTTTAAAGATTCTCCTATTCCGGATATTATATCATCCGTATGAAGTGATCGAATAAAAAATTTTGAAATAAAAATTTTCGAAGGAGAATAAAAAACTCCCAATAAATTTTTACTTTTATGATTCAAACAAGTTTTTCCACCTATCGCACTATCAGTCATAGATAAAACTGTCGTTGGTATTAAAATCCATTCAATACCTCTCTTATATATACATGATACGAATCCACTTATATCTTGTGTAATTCCACCACCGATAACTATTAATTTATTTTGTTTCGTAAAATTCAATTCAGTTAATATATTAATTATTTCAATAACAGTATCGATGTTTTTATTTTCTTCTATTGCATTTAATTTATAAATATATTTTTTGTTAATATTGTGAAATGCTGATGTATCTAAATTAAATACATTATTATCTAGTATTATAAAATCGTTTTCTTGATAATTTTCTTTTACTAAGTTATATAAATTTTCATTAGAATAAACAACATTATATAATTTACTATAAGATTTTATAGAAGAAGTTTCTGATTCATCAATACAAAGAGAAAATTTTGTATCATTAACATTAAATTCCATATATTATAATTAACTATAATTTAATATGGAATTTAATTAAATTTTCTTATATTTGTAAATCCTAAATCTAATTTTATAGATTGACCTGTTATTCCGGTATTTTCAATACATAAAAATTTAACTGTATTAAACACATCCTCTAAACTTATGAATCTATTAAAATATAAAAAATTTTTTATATAATCAAATTGTTCTTCGTTGAGTGTTTTTTTAGACATTTCATTTTCTATTACACCTGGTAACACATTATTAATTAAAATGTTATGTTTTGATAAATTTATAGATAAATTCTTTACAAGACCGCTTAAAGCAGCTTTTGAAACCGTATAAGATAATTTATTTTCTCTTGTGAATTCTTCCCATATAGAACTAACAATTACCATTTTTCCGTCATTATTTAATTTATCATTTTCCAATAAAAATTTAAGAGTTTTAATAATAAATAATACATTAACACTCATAATTTTGTTATATTCATCATCTGAAAAACTTAAAATATTATCATTAACATTATAACCTTGACACCAAACAACTACATCTATTTTTTCTATTTTCAACAATTCATCCATATTATTATTAACATGAATGAAATTGGTTTCGTTATTTGTTGATGTTCCATAAACATTATAATTTAATTTTAAAAATGAATCATAAATAAATCCACCAACAGAACCTGTAGCACCAAAAATTAAAATACTTTTCATTTAATAATAATTTATTATTTTTCTATTTTATTCAACGAAATTCTATCTTGAATCATTTTAATTCTTGCCACGTCTTTATTTGCATGTAAACTATACCTTTCGTTTATATACTTTAACCAAGCAATTTCAAACACATTTCCCCAATATAACAATTTATCTAAATCATTATTAATTTTATGTGTATCATAAATAATATAACGTGTTTCGAATTTGTCTAATAATTTTTTTTCTAATAATTTTTTTATAAAATCACTTGAACCAATACTTATAGCACCACCTAGATAACATAGCGCTCCTCTTTTTCTTGTTTCGACAAAAACTTCTTCTACCATTCTGTACATTTCTTCACTATCTACATAAGTTCGATCTTTATCTATTGAACTAACAAAATCAACACGACCAAAAGTTACAAAATCAACTTTATCAAAAATTTCAGACATTTTTTCTAAATTTTGATAACCACAAATGGTTTCCAAATTAAACCCTTTTTTTTTATTATAATTATAACAATCTAAAGATTTTAAAAACTTTTTTAAAGCAAATTTGCTTTCTATCATCGGTGCAACAATTGTATCAACATTCAAATCTATACAATCAACAATATCTCTTTTCGCTTCACAACCTCCAATTTTAACAGATAATTCTAATCCAACTTTACAAGTTAAATTACGCATAGTTATAATTTCATTATACAAAGCTCCTTCGTCTTCAAATGAAATTTTTACGCCAGAACAACCCATGCTTTTAAGTTTTTCTAAAACTTCGATTAAATTTTCCATATACAATTAGATATTATTTATTATTTTAGACTTATAATATAATTTATACCTTTTCTCATTTAAAATGCCTATATAATTAGTACTTAAGCAACTCAGAATTCCATTTTCTTTCATTTTTTAAAGCCCATATTACATTATCAATTTGTAGTTCATAATAAATATCATTATTTATAATATATTTCTGGTTTGACTTTTCTACTATATTTTTTTGTGTATTACTATAAAAATATAAATTAGTATTATTTGGGAAATCGGTAATATTTCCATTTGTATCAGTAAAATATAATAAAGTTTCATTTACGTTTACAACATCAGTTGTTATATTATAATAAACATTGCCAATACAATATTTTATAGTATTCACCATTTATAATACTTTACTTTATACATACGTTTAAGTTTTTTTAAATATTTATATATAAAATATATATTTTTATATTTTATCTAATTTCATAACTTGTAAAATATATAAAAATTTATAATAATGTATGACTGTTCGGAGATTGGTGATATTTATTGGAAGGAAACGGCCAACGAACAGGTAAATTTGTCAAACTCGTCGGTAATGTAACTGCGCACGCCTTTTTGTTTTGAAAAGGGAAAATAGGGGGATTATTACATGTAGCGTGTTTTTGTTTCAAAATAAATGGATTGATAGGAATAGAACCAGCATTTCCAGTATCAATAGAATTGGTTGCAGAAAATTTTCTAAAACTAGCTGCGTTGGTTTCAATCGTATTTACATCTAACTTGAATGTTCTAGTGCTACTTGAAACTGCACCTTGTTGAGCATATTGATAATTATTTGGTTTATATACAACAAGCTTACATCCTCTTGCATTTGTAGGACCTTCGATTGGTACACCGTAGTAAGGATTTAGAATAAAAGCATTATATGTAGAAAGAGCGTTATTACGATTTGTCTCATCTAGTCCCGTTAAATAATTAAGTAAAATATCTAATGTAGGAGTTTGATTCTCGCTTAAAAAATTATTTATTTCACTTTCTGTGAGTATGGATTGTTGTTTTAATATATTTAATAATCTCTCTACTAAATCAAGAACAGATGCAGAACGTATTTCACTATTTGGATAACAATTCGCCACGTATGTATTGCTGATTAAAGCTAATGGACTTCCTGGTTTAGATGCAAAACTAGTAACAGCCGTGACTTCTGCGCCTTCTACATTAGAAGCAACCATGGGATCAACCGTCTGGAAATTAAAGATACGTTGGTCATAAGTTTGACATCTGTTTTGACGATACGTTTGTAAAGTAGTATAATAATTCTTTTTAAGATTTGTGCTAGCAGGCAAAACACGCCGTACTGCTTTTCTCTCTTCGTTACAACATAAAGGTCTTGTGGTTGTAATGATATCAGGGTTTTCTGTCAAATACCGATTATTCGGATAATAACTTGCAACAATTCCGAATCCTTGACAAGTATTGCAATCTGCAGTCAGTTTTTCTCTATTATTTTTTTCTGCGGGAGTATTTTCTTTTACTATAAAAGCACCTGGTCTATCAATCATTTGATTCAATATCCCCATACCTCCACTTCCTCCACTCAGAGAAGCACCATAAGAAGATTTAACCATACGATTTATATTGTATTGAATCTGAAGTTGCTCTGCTGTTCCTATACTTGTATCTTTTGTAAGCACACTTGTATAATGAGGAACGACACGTCCTTTTCTATAATGTTTAATAGGTCTAGCAAGTCCAAAACCAGTCTGAAATACATTTCCCGGGTCTAAATTGGTAAGAGGCCTTATATTACTAGATGTAATACCGACAGGATTACTAAAGACGCCATCTCCTTTCCATGGAACATAACCACCGTGAGGAAGACGATTATTATAACTATTCATTCCTAATGGATAAAAAGCTGAAGACATTTATAATATTAATAAAGAAAATAAAAGGAATATATATAAATGCTGCTCATTTGGTTTTTAATTATTTTTTTTCTTTTATTAATTCTTTCTCAAATATTTTTAGCACATTTTTATGATTTTTATGAAAGTGAAGGATTTACAGATGCTTCTAACAATTCAGATGCTTCTAATAATACACAATTTCAAAGCTATAGTACCAATCCACCCAATAATTCAACGTTAGCCCTAGCACAACAGAATGAAAACAATATTATTTATTTGAATAATCAATTATCAGGAATATCTCATTTAAAAAATGTAATTCATGATTTGAGTGGAAATGTTACTAATTTATCTTCTCAAGTAAGTCAACTTATGCAAGCACAACAAAATGCAGGTGTTCAAGTCGCACCTAGCTCTCCTCCTACTATCGGCGGGACTACCGATTAGACACCGAATAAGCAAAATAATACAAAATATAATATTTATATAAAATAAGAATGTCTAATTTATTTCAAGAAGTTTTAACAGATGCAAAGGGTGTAGAAGCAAAATTATTAGGTCCATCTTATCCTTATTACAAAAATATTAAAATGCCGAATGAGCTTGGCATGTCTGAGAAAGGTACACTAAACACTTTGGGAAAGGATATTGGTGGTCTGATTGATTACGTAGAAGTATTAGTCGCCGGAAATAGTAAGGCTTCTGCAACAGGTGGTCCTTTAGGAGACAAATTTTTTTTACAAACGGGCGCGAAATGTGTAAATCAATCCAATCAACAAGTTGATAGATACATATACGTTGATAATGTGCCGGATGGTGACATTCCATTTTTAACTAGTGGAATGGGAGTTAATTTTTCCGATATGGAAGGTCTTATTCCAGGTGCTATGGGCAATTTGAGTGTTTTAAACCCATTTAATATAATGAAGGCTTTTTTATCAGGAGCTACTCCACCATGCCAGGAAATTACGATGCAAACTATCGATGCAAGTAATAATAAATCTACAGAGACACATTATGTTACCGTTACAGATATAAATGAAATGGACGCTTGTACTTTTTCAAATAAAATAAATCCGGTCACACAAGTAAAATGTAAAGACGCGTTCACTTTACAAAATGCAAGTCCAATCAACATGCCCAAAGATTGGTCTACTCAAATTTATTTTTTTGCTTTAGCTGCTATTTTGGTGTATTTTTTTTATAAAATAATGATTAAATCCAAATAAATATTTTTCATAAATGTGAAAAATATGAAAAATATGAAATTTAACGTCTTCTAGTACGTCTTTTTTTAGTTTTTCCGCCTACATAATGTGCCTTGGCGGTAGGATATCCATGATAAGAACCAGCATGTCTTGCTAAATCGTTTCCCTTATAAGGTCCGACATTCCCACCACGCAACCTGGATCTTTTTCCACCATATATTGAACTACTACCTGTTCCGTAATTTGATCCGTAATTTGAACCTGTTCCATATCCGGTTGATCCGTAATTTGAACCTGTTCCGTAATTTGATCCGTAATTTGAACCTGTTCCGTATCCATTTGATCCATAATTTGAACCTGTTCCGTAATTTGATCCGTAATTTGAACCTGTTCCGTATCCATTTGATCCATAATTTGAACCTGTTCCGTAATCTGTTCCATAATTTGAACCTGTTCCATAATCCGTTGCCCCATAATTTCCTACACTAGAAGATTCGTATGATTCGTTCGGAAATCCTCCTTTTTTACTTTTTTTACTTTTTACCATTATATTATAACTAGAGAAAATATGCAAAATATTATTCTTTTAATACAAAACGCTTGTACATTTCATAAGCAGCAAGACCACCTAAAGTTTCTACAATAATATAAGGAAGAAGGTCTGCTTTCCCTAATTTTCCTGCAGTATAAAGAGATATAGCTACAGCCGGATTATAAGCACCCCCTGAAATAGAACCTCCTAAAAATACACCAACTGCTAATGCGGCGCCAATAGCTAAAAAGTTACCTGTAGAAAAAATGACAAACACTAATAACATAGTTCCTAAAAATTCTACTAAATACTTGTTCATAATATATTATAACATATTAATAATTTTGTCTCGGAATAGAACCCCACGCACAAACATTACCATTCGTTAAAGTTCGATTTTCGATGGCCCCTTTTTTTCTGGGCGCTACACAACCTCCAGACCGAACTCTACGTAAAGAACTTCTTAACCCGCTTGGATAATAATTTTTCGTAGTATAACTGGCTTCTAAAGGCAGTCCTACTTTATAGGAACTTTTTCCGACAGCTAAAGCTTTGAGTTTTTGTACATAAGAAGAAGACTCTATCGGTTTTATATAATTCATGTGGCTTGAAACATTACGTCTAATTCCTGTTGAATAATCATAAAAACCTTGACCTGCTAATTTCACCGCTCTCTCTCTTTTTATAAAGAATCCAAGGCGTGATTCGCTAGTTCTGTAATACTGTTGTCGCGAATTTGAAAATTGGTCTGCGTTGACTGGTTCTTGAGATGGATAAAATTGAGGAGGATTTGGATGCATACCATTCAACGTGCCATAACTATGATAAGGAATCACCGACGGATATTGATTTGTGCTTAAAGGACCAAAAATAGGAGCGTTCACATAACTTCCATAAGAAGTAGAACCAATATTTCTTGAAATTCCATATGGACTACTCATTACTATAGTGAATGAAAATAAATATACAAAATTATATACGAATAGAAAAATATCTTTAAAACCTTCTAATATTACGAATCGCCGATTGACTGGCTTTAAACATATCTCCTCCATTACTTACATCGTTGTAATTTTTGTTGACAGCTAATTGTTTTTTATAACGAACATAATCAGAACTATCATACACATATTTCACGTTACACGAAGCAGGCGGTAATCTGGTTTCATCACACGCTGAGCTATTAATAGCTCCAAATTTATTTCTTAATCCGTGAAGATTTGGGCGACTCTGAAATGTTTGACATGTACCACCACAAGAATAATCTTTTCTAGATAAAATATCTCCTGAATTGGTTACAGCACGAAAAGGAGTGCATGCGCCAGTACTAGATCCTTGCACTTTTCCGTCATACATATTGTTCCAGGCATGTTTTAATGAGAAACGGATTTGTTCGTAATTTACATATGTTTTGTCGACATAAATAGTTGCTTGAGGCATGATTCCGCGAATACCGCCACCCAATAATCCTTTCAACGGAATTTTTATTCCTGGGATTGCAAAAGGAATTCCGCCACTTGTAAAAGATTGTTGTCTAGAATTTGAATTAAAACTAACAGACATATATTATAAAAGTATAAAAAATTCACGCCTTCTAAATATTTTAAATATTTTTCTATATATATGAATCCTTATTTTTTATCTGCAGTTATCTTTCTAGTGTTGGATAGTATTTATTTAAATATTATTAAAAGATATTTTAATATTCAAATTAAAGTCATACAAGGTTTCGATATTCAAATAAATATTATTGCAACTATTATTACTTACATTTTTTTGATTTTTGGGTTGAATTATTTTATTATTAGAGAGAAAAGAAGTGTAAAGGATGCGGCTTTATTAGGGTTTGTTATATATGGGGTATACGAATTTACTAATTTAGCGTTGTTTAAAAAATGGTTTCTTTTAACTGCTTTAGTGGATACTGTTTGGGGAGCTTTGTTATTTGGGATTACTACTGCAATCGTGTATAAAATGAAAAATTAAGCGTTTTTCTCTTTCTCTCCGTATAACTGGAATTCATGAATTCAAGAGTCATTCGTACCGGAATCTGTAGTTAAAATATCTGTTAAAACAGAAAAAAAACTGGATTTCTCTTCTTCTATTTCTTCTTCTTGTTCTTCTTCTATTTCTTCTTCTTGTTCTTCTTCTATTTCTTCTTCTTGTTCTTCTTCTTGTTCTATTTCTTGTTCTATTTCTTGTTCTTTTTCTTGTTCTTCTTCTTGTTCTTTTTCTTGTTCTATTTCTTGTTCTTCTTCTTGTTCTATTTCTTCTGTTTCAGAACAAAAATCGGTCTCTATAGTCAAGTTTTCTTTTTTTTCTATTTCTTCTGTTTCTCTTTTGGGAAAATCGGACTCTATAGTCAAGTTTTCTTTTTCTTCTTTTTCTTCTTTTTCTTCCTTTTCTTTTTCATTCTTATCTATTTGTTCATGTACCTTTTGTTCATAAAGTGTTTCATTTGTTGTAAAATTACTAAACAAAGACAAAAAACTAACAAAAAAATTGGATAGTTTCATTTGTGTTTATATTAATTATTTATATTATATTTTTTACAAATGTATTTGTTGAATCAAGTCATAATTCTTGGGGCGATGTTCATCGTATTCAATTCTTGGAATAATAACTTACATGCATAAGGTATTTCTACATGAGCAAAGTCGACTCTATTGTCGCATATTTTACAGTGATGGATATTCATCTCGTTGTTGTAAGATGCAATCATCCCACATTTTTTACAAACATATACATTATATTTATCGGATACATCATACATTCTTTCTCGTGTAAATCTAGATGCACCATGACTGATCATGCAATTATGAGATACCACACCATTTGCCAAGAACGAATGTGTATCATCCACTTGAATGTCATATACTTTATGAACACCTGCAGGTCTAACACCAATCACTTTTAAATTCATAGTTGGTAATCCGTTGCTGCTTCTGTTCACGCCATACGAAATACGTTCTTTGTCATCCTCTAAAAACCAATCAATCGCCCCGATTTCTGTCAAATACTCTTCCGCCGTAGGGAAGGATTTGCTGGCGAATTTTCCAAATTCTGTTTTTTTTGTCAAATGATCGGTAATATCATGAGTAGACGGAATGACATATGTATGAATCAGAGGTTCTTTGTCCTTTAATTCAGAGACAGCTTGTTCAATAGCCTTTTTAGTTGGAACAATTTTATCAGGCGTCTCTGTTTTGATTCTGGTAAATTGCGTTATTTCATCTACACGTTGAACTATCCAATTATGTTGTCTCACTACTTCATTCCGCAATTGTTTATAGGAAACAGCGGCTTCTAATCGTTGAGATTTATGGCAGCAATATCTAAATCCAATCTTTTCGTGAAAGAGAACCAATTCGCTCATATCTATGTGCAACGTGACTTGATAACTTTTGTTTGTATTTATCTTTGTATCGGTTGCATCCGAATAATTTTTCTTAGAATAAGATGTTTCTTTGGGTTTTTGAATAGTCGTTTGCATGATTCCAAAACGTCCTAACAATTTTTGAATATCTTGCATCATACCAATCAACGATTCAATATGTTCCATTTTTTTAGATTGTGAAAAGGATACAGACGATAATACATCACGTTTTCCCCTATGTAATCCTATTACGCTTGTATGACCATCGCCACCAAACAATCCCCCTAAAAATTCACGGACAATAGGCAGAGGACAATTCTCATCCAAAATAAATTCTGGTAATAAAGCTGGTTGATTTACTCTTTTTCCTATTTGGATACCTTTTAACTTGACAATATGGTTTATGAGAGCACTTGGTATTCTTACCATATACAAATTTTTATGCACGAAATTCTGTTGCTTTGTATCGCATAACAATTTCATATCTGCTACAAAGCTATTTACATCAATCATATGTCCTAAGAAGACAGCAGACCTAATTTGATTTTTTGTTTTAGAAATATTTCCATCTGTAATTAGATATCCGATTAATTTAGATAATACTAGTGTTTTTTTATAATTTTCAATAGTATTCGTATCAAACAATAAATCACCCGCTGTAACTCGCCATTCATTACATTCTTGAATTTCTTCGTTAAAATCTACAACTGGACATCTTAATCCAACCTTCACCTTTTGAGATTCGTCCATCAAATCTTTGGCTTTTACCCATACATTCTCTGACGTAAGAATTGGATGGTCTGGTGTACATATTTTTTTTCTACCATCTTCAAAAGTCAATTCTACACAATCGCGTTCCCCTTTATATAGAAACCCTGATTGTTTTGATTGAACAAGTGTATCGGTCTGTTCATCCCATCCCAACACTTCGTTGTCGCAATTCTGCATATTTTTAATTTTAATACTAAGACCATTTGTCATCGTAACAGCTGTGTTTTCTTCTTCGCAATCACGTTCCATCTCGCCAAATCGTAGCCCACCATCTCTAGAGCGTCCTTCGGCGGGTTGTCTTGTCAAATTCACCATCGGACCAATAGACCTGCTATGTGTCTTGTCGGCAACCATATGTTTCAACCTTTGATAAAAGACCGGACCCATAAATACGCTGCATGCTACTTGCTCGCCAGTAAGTCCGTTATACAACAATTCATTCCCGTTCGATTCATATCCAACTTTAATCAATTCATCGCAAATATCTTTCACATCAAAATGACCAAACGACGTTCCATCTCCAAACAATCCTAATTCCACCAGCACTTTTCCTAGAACGGTTTCTTTTAATTGTCCAATAGTCATTCTAGACGGAATCGCATGCGGATTAATAATAATATCTGGTTTCACTCCATCTTTATTAAAAGGCATATCGCATTCTGGGATAATATTTCCGATTGTTCCTTTTTGTCCATGACGCGAGCTGAATTTATCACCAATCACCGGTTTGCGAACCGACCTTAATCGAATTTTTGCGAAATTATATCCGTCTCCATTCTTATCAATATAATTCTTATCAATATACGTTTCTTCAGCAGTTCTGTACATTCTGCTTTGGTCTTCATATTTGATGATTTTAGTATGATCATTCCTATTTTCTTTGATAGGGGTTACTTTTGAAATAATAATATCGCGATTTTCCACAATCGTGTTTTCTGGAATCACGCCTTTGCTATTGACTTTGTTATAATTTGCCATTTTCATTCCTTTTGTTTTCGTCGAGTCTGGTTTGCAGCGAATTTCTTCGTCTCCATTAATTTTTTGTTTGTCTTCATCTTTTTCTGTATGATAAACAGTTGTTACAAATAATCCTCTATCAATAGATCCTTTGTTAAATAGCAACGAATCTTCTTGATTATAACCAGTATGAGACATAATAGCCACAATCACATTTGTTCCAGAAGGAATTTTATTGAGTTCAATCATATTCATGATTCGCGTGTCCACGAATGGGCGCGTAGGATAATTTAATACATAAGCCGTCTTGTCCATTCGGTTCTCATAATTAGTTACATAGACACCCATCGCTTGTTTTCCTTGAGCACACTGATAACAATTTCTAGGGGATTGATTATGTTCTGGAAATGGAATGCATGACCCTAATATTCCAAACATAGTGCTTGGATGAATTTCACAATGTGTATATTTTGTGTTAGATTCTTTTGTAAAAAGCTCATCTGGTTTTACTGCAATCATCGACCAATTCTGCTCTTCCGGATCAATATATTCAATAATGGAGTTAGGTAATCGGCAATTGGTCAGCAAATCGTCCCATACAAGCTCGGTCTTTTTCAATTTTTCAATAATATCCGATTGGACCAGAATATTTTTATTTTTGATTCTTAATAAAGGCCTGCACATTCTTCCACTATCATTACATACGCGTATTTCTTTCATTCGGTAATCAAATATGATCGACGTATAAACATTAATAATTCCTGCATATTTTTTCTCTTTGAGCATGTTGTATAATTCTTCGGGCGTTTCGCTGATTCCAACCCAGGCTCCGTTGATAAAGACTTTTACAAATTGATCTATTTCTTTGGTTGGCATGGAAATATTTTCTAGCGTGATAATGTTTGGTATGATATACTCATACAAAGGTAATGGATTAGAATAAATAGTAATATGTGTCATGTAACTCAGATTTTTTACGATTCCAACAGATTGACCTTCCGGAGTCTCTGCGGGGCATAAGAAGCCCCATGAGGTGTTATGCAATTTACGAGGAGGAATCAATTTACCGCTTTTATCTGTTGGGGTAGATATTCTTCGTGTATGACTTAGACTAGAAACGTATGTGAGACGATTTAATACTTGAGCTACACCCACTTTGTTACTATTGGTATTTTTAACGCCAAAATCACCTGTAGCGAGTGCGCGTTTTAATCCATTCTCAATCGTAGTTGATTTGATTATCTTGTAAATATTGGTTAGATTAATAATATTTTCGTAATTATCTTTTGACTTCCACGATCCTGTATTAATTTCTCGGATAACTTGTTTTTCCATATCCTTTACCAATTTGTTAAAATAATTTCTAAAAAGGTTATTCAATAAACTTCCAGTCAAGTCGACTCTTTTATTCGCATAAGAGTCTCTGTCATCCACCTGTAATATATTAAAAGAAGTCATCAATAATTTTTTAGTCATGTAACCTAGAAAGTAGATTTTCTCCAAATTTGTACGACAATGAGGAAACAAGTCATTTTTTAAAATATCCATAGTGAATTCCAATTTCTTCTTTTGTCCGGTTTCCTTATCCATATTAATCGGAGTAAACATTACTTGAGTTGTCATATAGTGAATACACTCTTCCTGTGTTAAATATTTATTTGATTCGATTATAGATGCTTGTAATGCACGTAACAAAGGTTTAGACTCTTCTTCTATATTTAATAATATTTTTTCACATATTTCTTTGTCAGGAATGACACCCAACGCGCGAAAGACAATAAATAATGGTATCGGTTGTTTCACTCGCGGTATTTGAATGTGAATAAAATGCCCAAATCCGTTGTCTTTGCTACTAATCATAATGTTTACTTGTTTAGGAGATATACATTTCATGTCTGGCACAGATTTGACTTCCGCTAACCAATCGTATTTTGTATTGTTTTTCGAAACATTAAAACAATACACTTTATTTTCTGCCGCTCTTTCTTGTCCCAACACCGTTTTTTCAGAACCATTAATAATAAAATAACCTCCTGCATCATATTTGCATTCACCCATTTGTGTGTGGTCTACATGACTATATTGATTGAGTACGCAAATATTGGATTTTAACATAATAGGTAGCTTTCCAATATGTATTTTATTCATCGTTTTATGAAACGTCTGCACATTTTCCAAGTCTTTACCTGTTCTTATCACGTATTTGATATTCAAATCGATTGTCATCGCAGAGGCATAAGTAAAATTTCTCAAACGCGCCTCTTGTGGAAACATGAGTTTGATTGCGCCGTTGTTTTCATGAATTTGAGGTCGATAAATGTTGAAATTTTCAAAGGTAACAAATATTTCTAAGGAGTGTTTTTTTAACGTGGGGTTAAAATCTTGTTCAGAAGCTATATGCACCGGATTAAACATATCAATCGTTTTAGTAAGTTGATGGCCTACAAAATTATTATAGGATTCCAGTTGATGACGCACCAAACGATTTAAATGCTGACCTTTAAAATAAGATTCGATGATATTAAACGGCGTTTCGATATAGGGATCCTCTGAAATATTAAATTCATTCGATTTATTTGATTCATTCGATTGAATAAATTCTCTGGATTCTTCCATTTTACTATTGTTTAATATCATTATGCGGTTATTTTATATTTCAATTTATTTTTAAATGGTTTAACTAGAGATATTATTAGAGATATTATAATTGTTTGTTTCGTTGACAATCCTTTTTTTATACATTTTCCCTTCTTTGCCACACATATTACCATTTTCCCTTGCTGTACTACAGTAAAAGTAATCTTTTTTTTCAATTCCGGATACCAAAAATGTCACTCTGTTTCCCAGTAATGGAAAAGAAGAACATTTACCGTATATATTATCAACACCATCACTATTTGTAAAAAACTTGCAATTTATACAAAGTTTGGGTTTAGGTGACATTTCTTTCAAAGAAAAAACGGATAAAATAGAAAAAAGAATCGCAATAATAGATTTCATAGTATATATTCAAAAATATATTTAAGTCTCTTTTAACAAACTTAAACATATCAGGAAAATATAAATATGGTTCGTTCAATATTTCATAATTGCGGAAAGATTTATTTGAAAACTCTTCCTACGATGATGGCTTTTTCAGGAACAGCCGGCTTACTTACAGGGATTGGTAATTACCATTACGATACTAACAATACAGACAAAAATAAAGTCATGATAAATAA
>Ga0214919_10004258_pt1 | contig 21003 bp, 15 predicted proteins | sample LL1503_MetaG_FD_177994 | JGI IMG/M metagenome (GOLD analysis project Ga0214919, IMG submission 177994) | Freshwater microbial communities from Lake Lanier, Atlanta, Georgia, United States - LL-1503 | ecosystem: Environmental > Aquatic > Freshwater > Lake | place: USA: Georgia | collected... | reverse complement strand
GCCGCCGGGGACGCAAAAAGTCGGCGGCCAGCAGGATAAAAAGCCTGATAACCAACTCCAAAATCCGGAGCTCGCCATGCCCCTCCAGAAACTCGAGCAGGTGCGCAACCAAGATTCTCCCGCCAAGCTGCAACAACTCATGCAAGGCCAACCGCAAAAGCCCAAAGCCAAGGGCAAGGATTGGTAATCCCCATGCACCGTATCATCGCCCGCTTTATCTCTTCCATCGTCGCCAGCTGCTCGCGGGCGATCACCCCATCGCCGTCACGTCAGCTGACGTCCATCGGCTTGCTCATGCTGCTCGCCGCCTCCTGCAACACGCGCGCGCAATCCGTGCGCTGGGATCCGCCGGGCGGACAACTCGGCTTTAATCAGGTTTCGCAAGTCGCCCTGACATTTGAAGACTGCGAGCCCGACGGCGACCCCCGCTTGCCTAAGGTTGATGGTCTCGCTTTTGGCCAGCCCTCCCAAAGCTCGGAAACCAGCGTGGTTAATTTTCATGTCACGAGTCGCTTCTCCCTAACCTATCCCGTTCGCCCCACCAAGCGCGCGAATATCGTCATTCCTGCTTTTGAAATTAAGACCGACAAAGGAAATCTCCGCGTGGCCGCGGCCTCGTTCAACGTCGGCGACGCCACCGTGGGTAATGCGGGCACCGGCCCGGCGCTCGATGAAGTGGCTTCGGCCAAATTGACGACGATAAAAAATAATTTCTGGGCCGGCGAAGTTTTTCCCATCACTTATAATCTCAACGTTGTTCGTCGTTACTTCCATTCACTCGCGACCAATGTTGAATGGCCCGCAACGCCTCTGGTGGCCGAGGACTGGAGTAAGCCCGATCCGAGCGAGATGCTCATCCGCGGCGAACGGCGCGTAGTCTCCACCCAAACGACGCGCGCGTATGCCAAACAACCCGGCCGCAGTACGCTCAAGTCTGCTACGCAAATGGTTAATCTGATGGTGGGCACCACCGGCTTCGGTCTTTTCTCGCAAGCCACGGTCGAACAACGCGCCCTTCAATCCAGTCCCCAGGATATTACGATCCAAGCGCTGCCGCCGAGCCCCGCCAATTTTTCCGGCGCGGTGGGCCAATTTACCTTCACCGCTAAAGTCGTGCCGACCTCCGCCGCGATCGGTGAGCCCGTTACCTGGACGATCGAATTGGCCGGAACCGGCAACTGGCCCGATATTACCGGCCTGCCCTCGCGAGAGGTTTCCAGTGAATTTCAAGTCGTTCAGCCAAAATCTAAACGCACCATGAAAGAGGGCGCCTTGTTCGAAGGCGGACTCAGTGAGGATGTCGTGCTCGTGCCGAGCCATCCAGGATCCTATAAATTGAAGCCCGTTAATTTCACTTATTTTGATCCCCAAGCCGGCACCTATAAAACAATCTCGAGCGAACCGGTGACCTTGACGATCACCACGGGAGCGCCGGAGACCCCGGCACGTTCCAACCCGGGCGCGCCCGTCCAATTTTCACTTAACCCGACGGCGGCGGCTACCCCCGCTCTGCCCACCGCCACGCCACCCGTGCCGCCCGAGAATCTGCCGCGTGATCCGCTCGCAGGTCCCCGCCTAGGCGGAGTGCCGTTCCGCCCTGATAACTTCTGGATCGTGGCCGCGGCTCCCGCCGTCGGCATCGTCCTGATCGCGTGGCTCAGTCTCGCGGCCCTCCGCTCCCGCGCGACGGATCCTCAGCGTCATCGCCGCCAAGCTCGCGCCCAACTCGCCGCGGCCTTAGCGGAACTTCGCACTACGAACGGCCTACTGCCGGACGGTTCCGCCCTACGCTCTTGGCAGCAGCAAGCGGCCGCCTTGTGGGAAATACCGCACGCGGCACCCGGCACCCCGCTCCTGCAGACTAGCATCGTCGCCCACGCACAGGGCGGCGCCGCGGCTCCTGATTGGGCCTCCCTCTGGATCGAAGCCGATCGGGCCTTACATAGTCGCGAACCGAGCCTGCCCGCCGACTGGTTAACCCGAGCTGAAACCGCTCTGCAAAAAGTTCGCGTACCGGGCTGGGCGCCCTTCTCGCTTTTCGGTCTGCGCAATTTATTACCTTTTGTTTTTAGCCTAACCCTGATGCTAGCGCCGCTCGCGGCTCAAGCCGATAGCGCGACTGAGGCTTATAAGCGCGGCGCGTTTTCGGCGGCGGAAACCGGCTGGCGTCAGAGCATCACGTCCACGCCAAACGATTGGACCGCCCGCCATAATCTCGGACTCGCGCTCGGCCAACAAGACCGCTGGGCCGAAGCCACCGCCCACTGGACGAGTGCCTTTCTGCTGAACTCACGCGCAGAGACCACGCGCTGGGATCTAACCCTTGGCCTACAACGCTCCGGCTTGGCTCCCGCCGAGCTCGTTAATCTCGCCCGCGGCGAAGGTCGCTCCCGCCTCGCTCGCTACGCCACCCCCGCTGAATGGCAGCTTAGCCTCATCGGGGCCGCGCTGTTGCTCGCCGCTGCCCTCAGCGGATTACTCCTGCAGGGTTATCAGCGGATCGGCGCTTGGGCCAAACCCGCCGCGCTCACGGCCAGCTTATTGGCCGTGCTGCTGGCGGCTGTGGCCACTCTCAGTCTCCATACTTACGGTCCACTCGCTCATCCTGAGGCGGCTTTTGTTTGGCAGGCATCTGTACTTCGGAGCGTTCCCACGGAAGCTGATACAACGCAGAAGACTTCTCCGCTTTCCGCTGGGTCGATTGCGGTCGCGGAAAAAACTTTTCTCGGCTGGACGAAGCTCAGTTTCGCCGGTGGACAAACCGGCTGGGTTCGCACGACTGATTTAATTCCCCTGTATCGGTAAAATTCCACCTCAGGAATTCAGCTAGCCCGAGGCTCCTCGCCGCTCGGCGGGAAGAGCGAACCGCTCATCGCGTGTTAAACCATTTAGTGTCACCCGGCTGATGGCTCCACCCATCGAGCAGCGGGAAAATTTCTTCAACCGTATGAGCGATCGCATATTTACCCCGAATCGTAGCATGCATAAATTTCTCGGCGACGATGCGATCGAAGAGCCGCAACAGATCATCATAATAACCCTCTTGGTTCAGAATAATAATCGGTTTCTGCAAGGTCTCGAGATGGGCCAGGGTGAGGATTTCCAATAATTCCTCGAGCGTACCCCATCCGCCCGGCAGCGCCAGAAACGCATCGGCGCGGGTTTCCATCAGCAGCTTGCGCTCCCGCATCGTAATAACGGAAATGAGTTCATCCGCTTCCGTGAAAGCCAACTCCCGCTCCTTCATAAATTCAGGAATCACGCCGACCACCCGCCCGCCCCCAGCTTTGACCGACCGCGCGACCGTGCCCATCAACCCCGTCTTGCCCCCACCGTAAATCAACCCCCACTCGCGCTGGGCCATGGCCTCACCCAAAGCCGCCGCGACCGCGAAATATTTAGGGTCCACCCGATCACTCGAAGCACAATAGACACACAAGGACTTTTGCATGCCCAATTTGACACCACTCATTCATACTAATCAGCATAATTTTTTGGTCTACGGCCCGCGGACTTTCTTTTTTCGTCATGCGTACACTTTTGATGGCCAATCCTTCCGCCTAATTTAAGGTGAATGTCGTCGTGGCCAACCCACTCCCAGTCTACCGCGGCCGCCTCGCGCCCTCGCCCACCGGCCTACTCCACCTGGGCCACGCCAAAACTTTTTGGACGGCACAGGCACGGGCGCAGGCCGCGGGAGGTCATCTCCTGTTGCGCAACGACGATCTCGATGCGGGTCGCTGTCGGCCAGAGTTTGTCGCAGCCATGACCGAGGATCTTGCCTGGTTAGGCCTGCACTGGGTCGAGCCCATGATTACCCAAAGCCACCGGCGCTCGCTCTACCGCGCGGCGTTGGTTCAGTTACATGCCGGGGGCTTCATTTATCCCTGCACCCGCTCGCGGCGCGATGTCCTCGCGGCCATCAGCGCCCCCCATGACACGGACGAAACCGATGAGCCCGTTTTCCCGCGAGAATTTCGGCCCGCCACTCTCGCGCCGCTCCCCCCGCTCACGGAACCGGTCACGACGAATTGGCGTTTTCGGGTGCCGGATGGCGAAGAATTAATTTTTACTGACGGTCAGAGTGGCGCACAGCGCGCCCTCGCCGGCCGCGACTTCGGTGATTTTCTTGTCTGGCGAAAAGATGATCTCCCCAGCTACCAACTCGCGTGCGTCGTTGATGATGCCGCGCTGAACATTACCGAGGTCGTGCGGGGCGAGGACCTACGCCAGTCCACTTTTCGCCAACTCTTAATTTACCGGGCCTTAAACTACCGTGCGCCCGCCTTTTATCACTGCCCCTTGCTCACCGATGAACGCGGCGTGCGCTTAGCCAAACGCCATGACGCGCTCGCTCTGCGCACCCTACGCGCCGCCGGCCACACCGCAGCGGATGTTCGGGCTGCCTGGTAACCATATCTCAAGAGGGACGTTATTGAGCGTCCGTACGATCCCGACCCGCCTTGCCTATAATCAATTAATGATTGAACCTATTTATTCAGGACTGGGCCGAGCCGCTACTCGCCGTCGCCCATGGTATGCCGTCGTTATCGCCCGCGCCAACCCCGCGCTAATCCTCTCTGGCAATTATTTCGAGCCCATTGGCCCGCACTCAGTTCAACTCCCCGCTGGGCAAGTTACCGCGCCACCGTGGCCTCATTTTGCGTTGCGGAGATCTGCAAGCGGGCTTTGTGCGCTTTCAATGCCCTGACTGTGATCACGAATTCCTCCTCGCCTTCACCTGCAAATAACGCGGCCTGTGCGCGAGCTGCCATCAGCGTCGCACCCTGATCGAGAGTGCCTTCATCGCTGATACTGTCTGCGCCCCCGTCCCTCATCGGCACATAATTCTCACCGTACCCCGCCAGCTTCGGCCACTGTTTTTTCGCAACCGTTCGCTACTGAGTGAACTTCACCTCGCCGCGTCTGCCCATGAATTTCCACGCGGACGACACGCTGCCCCAATCGGGAATTCCAGCGTTTGCGGAAAAATTTGACTTCGACGAGCTCGGGCATTGGAGCGTTTTGAATGCGATCAGCCCACCGGACAAGATTGAAGAGAACCCGCCAGTGCCATTTCAGTTCGGCCGGTGCCTCGCGGCCAGCAGCAGCACCAGCGGAACCATCAAGGCCGGCGCCACGGCGGAAAAGGCAAGGCCGCGCGCCAGTGAACTCGCGTCCCCGATCCAGCCGACTAACCACGGCATGAAAATCCCCCCCGCATTCCCGAAGGCCGCCAGCGCGGCAAACATGCTCACGCCGCCATCAGGATACCGATTCGCCGTCACCGCCAGCATCGTCGGCCACAGGCAGCTTCCACTGAATCCCGCCATGACACAGGCCGTCAGGGCCCAACCCGGCTGCGGCAGACTCGTGCCGAGCAGAAAAAAGATCACGGTCAGAGCGCACCCGGCCGCCATGATGAGATACGGATTCACCCGGTTTCCGATTGCGCCGACCACCATCCGGCCCAACGCCATCGCTGCCGAGAAGAGCAACAACCCTCTCCCCGCCATTTTCGGCGAAAACCCCAGCGATTCCTCTGCATAAGCCGGCAACCACTGGGCCATGCCGAGCTCCGTCGCACCACCCAGAAAAATCGCCGCCAGTGCGGCCACGAACCACCATTTCCGCAGCAATCGCCCCATCGGCATCCGCCCCTTATCCGTCACGAGCGGGGGAAACTCCATCAGCGCAAACGCCAGCATCAGGAGCACTGGAAACGGCAACACCAGCCAGCAGGCCAGCCGCCAGGTTCCGCCCAATGAGAGCGTCGCCGTCGCGGCCAGGATCGTCACCACGGCGCCGACCGCGTAGAACGAATGCAGCCAGTTCATCGCCCCGGAACGCGAATCCGGATTCACCGCCGCCACCACGGGGCTTAGCACCATGTCGAGGACACCCGCTCCGAGCCCGACCACGAACATGGCCACCAGCAACATCCCGTAGTTCGGGGCCAGCGCCATCCCGGCCAAGCCCGCCGCTGATAGGACATTGCCGCCGAGCACGAACGGCTTCGCTCCCCAGTGATCCGCCAGCGGAGCCGTGGCGAGGATTCCCGCCACCAGACCCGCAAAAGCGATGCCGCCCAGACGTCCCAGTTCCTCACCCGACAGTGGGCCCGCCCCACCGAAGGCATCCCGGATCGCCAGAAGAAAAACCGGCAGCAGATTCAGCCCGATAGCCAGGCTCATCATGCCGGCAAAACACAGGGCGGTTAGTGTTTTTGGCCGGACCATAAGCGACCGAACCTCGAACCTGGCCCGAAGGCAAACCCGGAAAGGGCCCGCCTTATCCGCCCGCTTACGCTACCCTCCATGCCAATCCAGTTTCCTATCAGTCGCCCATCCAACCAGCCGATATAGGCGCTGTTCCCCAGAAAGAATTCCCGCGTCGCCAGAAATCAGCGCGTGCTCTAGATTGAGATTTGAGCCTAAGACTTAGGCTCCGTTTAGTAGTTGAAATAAACTAAGCGCTGCCCGTCTTTCGCACTCTTTATTGAGTCACCACGCGGTTCAGCCGGATCTCTTCACTGACCAATGCAGCATTAAATGAAATCGCGAAAATGACGTACTGCGCAACTTCAACCGGATCGAGAAACGTCTCGAATATCTGCCCGCGGACCTTCTTGCCCATTTCTGTACGAATAGAACCGGGGTTGAGCGAAATGACACGAACCCCCTGAGGCCGCACCTCTTGGTACAGGGACCGGGAGAAGCCAAGGAGCGCGTGCTTGGATGCACAGTAAATAGCGGTATCCTTGAAGCCATTGAAGGCCGAGCTGGAGCCGATATTCACGATACGGCCCCATGATCTTGCCTTCATCTGCGGGAGGAGCGCCTTCGAGAGTTGGAAGGGCGCGCGGACATTAACGGCGAAGCAGAGCTCAAAGTCATCCATCGTGGCATCTGCGACCGTACCCACCGGGAATATTCCTGCGCAGTTGATCAGGATATCGATCTGAGGAAAAAGCTGTTGGGCCTGAGTCACCAAGGTCGCCACCCCCTGCTTGTCGGACAGATCGCAAGGGATCGCCTCGATCCGGACCGGCGACTTGCTCAGTTCCATAGCATTCTGGGTAAGTTTTGCCGCGTTGCGGCTGGTCACAATGATGTTGCACCCCTGCGCCGCGAGTTCCTGCGCAATAGCAAGGCCAAGGCCGCCATTGACCCCAGTGACCAAGGCATTTTTCCCCCGCAGGACATCTGAGTTGATTTTCATTTTTTTTAGAATTTGTAGCGAACGGATAAAGATACCGATTTTGCCTCAGTTATAAAGCCAAGCGATAGGAAAGGTGCGCAATTTAGTACCCACTACCCCAGGCCCCAGCACCCCTTCACCGTAATCATATACGACGACGGCCTGGTCCCCGACAAAGGCGATATCCGGATAACAGATGCGGAGCACGCCGGGCGCGCGAGTGTAACGTTTCCGCCCGGCCGAAGGTTGATAATAACCGTAGTCTTCCCACTGCTCGATCACCTCAATGCGGTCGGCGGGCGGCGGCACGATTACTGTTTGATCGTCGAGTGATTCGAGATTCTTTAAATTCGTCCATGTATGGCCCTCATCACGCGAGATGGCAATGGAGAGCCGATGACGATGGAGACCATTCACAATTTCCATACGCTGAATTTGATTCCAGACCATGACTAGGTCGCCGGTCTTGGGAATACGGCGTACGATAGAAGGCGTGTAGCTCGCCGCGATGGACAGACCCTCGGGTCTAGTCCAAGAGATACCGCCGTCGCGGGAATAAGAACGATAGATCCGACACAGCTGGCTGCGCAGGTGCATCAGGAGCCGGCCGTCTTTTAATTCCACGGCCGTCGGTTCCTCAAGATCGTAAGCGGCGCGCTGGCTATTCACAAACAACTCGCTGAGGCTTTCAGTCCAGGTCTGCCCCTCGTCGTCCGAGACGTAAGCGTAGCTATAGGAAAGTGAAGCCGGTGCGTTGGGTTGCTCGGATGCGCCGGTGGGATCGGGGCTGAGCCACTTGAACATCGGGAGGACAATACGGCCGCTGGAAAGAACAATACCATGACCACTGCAGACGATACCAAAACGTCGCTCGACCACCAGCGGCTCAGACCACCTCAGCCCATCGTCACTGGTGCGAAACACCGATCCTCCGTCCCGGCCGAGGCGGGCGGCCGGCACATTAGAAGCAGCATGGACCATCCCGTATCGACCGGACTTCAAGTGCAAGATGGTGATGTGGGTAGCGGCATTCAGGAGCGGCTTCCCCTGGAGATCGAGCATCGACTCCGCCTCGCTCCAGGTATGCCCCGCATCAGAAGAGAGCTTTCGCTTGATCAAGCGCGCCGAGCGGTCCCAGTAGACACAGCCCAGTTGGCCGGCTCTAGCGTCGTAGAGCGTCGCCTCCTGCGGGCCTTTAAACTTCGGTTGATTGAGATAGCTGTGAAAATATCGGTCGACGACTAAGGAAGGCGCTTCAGCCGTGGCGAGTGGCAAGATGCATCCGACGACGAGCAGGCTAAACAGGCCTAAGGTAAAGGTTCGGGCGGACGGCATGGTGACGGAGATTGTGGGATCAATGAAATTACCGCTAACTTAACTGTGCTTGGCCCAAAACGGGGGCGACAATCGGTAAACAGAGGTATGTTTTTTAGACCATCAACCCTGCACCGCACTTAGCCTACTGCTTGGGCAAGTGCCTAGGTGCCGATCGCTCATTTCCTATCAGTAAGGATAATAAGTTCCACCGCTCACTTCTCCGAGAATCCCGATTAAACAGTTGGGATGCTGGTTACGCAGTCATTTATCGCCGCTTTTGTCACAGAGTATACAGCGATCCAATTCAAGAGCACTGAGAAGGTTCAGCCGCGGATGGGTATGTCGCTGCGAACTCCGTGATCGCTTCCTCGGCTTCTATTTCTCAACTCAGACAAATCGCTAGCCGCTTGCACCCGGACACATGGCGCAGTTGGCTCTGCTTTTTTATCGCTCGCGCTCCGCTCCGCGCGGCGAGCTGCCGGCCTCGACAGTCGCAGCTTTCCAGCTTTGCTTCAAATCTCATAGGATAGTGCGCGTGAGCACCCCTGAGTAATATTCTTTTTCATCAAAAGGATTATCAATTACTGCTTTCTGTACGGCGCCCCTTCTTGCGATCAATCAGATTGTATCGGCCTGCTCATTTCCGGGGCAAGGCTTTGGGTCTACTTTAAATACCAGAGCAATCTGATAGACCGATTAACTGCATATGTTTTCTTTATAAAAGAAAATGAAGCCAAACGCGCATCACAAAGGCCAAAAGCTAATTCCAACTTCTGCGATTTTCATTTGTGCGCATCTGGATGAGTCCGCACGCCACCTGCTGAGGTCGACCCTGCCGGCTTGCAGTATCACCTTCGCCCAGCGACCGATGACTTCGCCGGAAAACTTCGCCGCCTTCCAGCAATGCGATATCTGCTTCGGCAACGCATCCGCCTCCTGGTTGGACCGAGCGCCGCGGTTGCGCTGGATGCAACTGGAGTCGATTGGCTTCGAGTACTACCAAGATCTACGCAAGACCCCGACTAGAATCGCCATCACCAACCTCCAAGGGTTGTTTGCTCGCCCAGCGGCGGAGTCCGCAATCGCTGGGCTGCTCGCCCTTTATCGCGGCATTGATATACTCGTGCCGGCCCAGGCTACCGCCCGCTGGATATCACTCGAGGTCCGCCCCCAGATGCAACTGCTGGCGAACAAACAGGTAATGATCCTCGGCCACGGTTCCATTGGGCGAAAGCTCCGCCAGTTGCTCGAGGCATTCGGCTGCCGGGTGCAAAGCTTCGCCCGCACGGCGGAAGGGGCGGAGTTGCGAACTAAGGGGGCGCTCGACCTTGCCTTGAGCAAGGCCGACATTGTGGCCTGCTGCCTGCCAAAAACAGCAGAAACGTGCGGGCTGGTTGACTGCCGGCGCCTCGGCCTGATGCGCTCGACCGCCGTTTTTGTGAATATCGGCCGCGGCGCGGTGGTAGATGAGCCGGCGCTCATCGAGAGCCTGCAGCAGCAAAAGCTTGGCGGCGCGGTCCTCGACGTCACGTGGCAGGAACCACTCCCGCCCAGCCATCCGCTATGGACCTGTCCCCGCACCATCCTTCTCCAGCATACCGGAGGCGGCTATCAGGAGGAACTTCTCGACAAGGCCCGCATCTTCCTCGCGAATTACTCCCGCTTTCAGAGGGGTCAGCCCCTTGACAACCTCGTCGACCTCGCAAGGGGTTACTGAGCCGGTCTTCGCCCACCCTGTTGCTTACGGCTGCACCTTCCATGTCTTCGCCAAAAATTGTGTCGGTCCGTTCCGTGCTGCTCAGCGCGCCATACGCGGACGCCCGTGATGACCTCGAGGTCATTCTCCATCTGCCGAGTGGCTGGCGTACGACCGGCCTTGTGGAAATCACCCTAAGCAACGGCATGGTGGGACTCGGCGAGGGCTATCTCGCCGTCTTCGCCCCCCGCGTCTTTGAGGAGATCGTAAAGCTCGTCGCCCCAGTTCTGCTGGGGCGCGACCCGCAGGATATCGCGCGCCTTTGTCGCGAGGTGAGCACTGTCACCGGCTACTGGAGTCTGCAGGGTGCCGCCCAGCATGTCGTCAGCGCCGTGGAGATTGCGCTGCAGGACTGTCGCGCGCAGGCGCTCCGCGTGCCCGTTTGGCGCATGTTGGCGGGCGCGAGGGCTCGCCCCAATCTACGGTTTTACGCCAGCGGCGGCGATGCGGTGGGTCCCGAACCCATGTCGCGCGAACTCGATCGCATCCAGGCGCTAGGCATCGACGTCCTGAAGATCCGCGCGCGCAATCACGAGGCCGACAAAACCCGGTGGTGCCAGCGTGCGGGCGGCAAGCGGGGCATCATGGTGGCAGTCGACATGACCCAGAATCTGGCTATCCCCTCGCAATCCGTGGACGACGTCGTCCGCTTTCTCGGAGAAGTGACACGCCAGGGTGGGGCCGCTCCGGTTTTTTTGGAGGAGGCCCTCGGTCCGCTCGAGATCGCCAACTATGCAAAGCTCCGCACCAGCGTGCGCGGCACCAAAATCGCCGGTGGCGAGATCGTCACAACCGCGATCGAACTCTGCCAGCGGATCGAACAGGGCTGCTATGATATCGCCCAGCCCGATGCGACCGTCCTAGGGGGAGTAGGGCCGACCCTCGAGGTGTTCGCTGCCGCGAAACGCCACGGTGTGCAGGTATACGTGCACTGTTGGGGCGGGCCGGTGGGCATGATGGCCAACTACCACGCGGCCATGGCCGGCGGCGGCACCGTGGCGGAATGGCCGGTTAAATCCTACCCGCTGCGCGATGCACTGGTCGTCCAGCCATGGGAGATCACTCGCGGCGAACTAGTACTCCCTGAAGTCCCCGGGTTGGGCGTCCGCCTTACGCCCGCGATCGAGCGCGAGTACGCGTTCCGCGAGGAAGCGGTCTACCGCTGCCTCGTCGATCCCTTGCGAATTCCACGAGCGGATTGGCGTTAAACGTTACCGATCAGCAATTCTTCTTTCTACCCACTGCCGTAATCGAAACAAGTTCCTCCGAAAACCCGAATCCCAACCCAAACTCCTCTTCATGAAGACCCTCCTATTTCCAGTCGCGCTTGTACCTTATTTCAAGGCCAACCGTTCTCGCACCGCACTCTGTAGTATTCTCGTCCTGCTTGGGGGACTACTCACCACACCGCCGTGGGCAGCAGCCGTAGCCGAGGTTCACACTGCCAAAGAACCGTTCTTGCAACAAACCACCCTTTTCGAATCGGGCGTCGATGGTTACTCCCGATACCGCATCCCGGGCATCGCCATCACTGCCAAGGGCACGATTCTGGTCACCTGCGATGCGCGCAAGGACCCATCGCTCGGCGACTGGTCTGACATCGATCTCTTTCTGCGCCGGAGTGCCGACCTAGGCAAAACCTGGGAGGCGCCGCAGAAGCTGGCACACCGGAGCGTCCATCCGGGTTTGAAGGTCAAGGCCAATGCCGCCACCGTCGGCCGCCAACTCGGGGCCCCTGGCCAGTTTCCCTTCAACAACCAGACCCTAGTGATTGAGCGCAAATCCGGTGACATCCTATTTGTATACTGCATCAATTATGAGCGCTGTTTCATGCGCCGCACTTCTGACGAAGGGGTGACATGGAGCCAGCCAGAGGAGATCACGACCGCCCTGGCCGAACTGCGGAAGCTTTATCCGTTCAAGGTCTTGGGCACCGGCCCTAACCATGGCATCCAACTCCGTACCGGGCGCCTCGTGATCCCAGTCTGGCTCTCGACCGGCGGCGGCGAGCATGGTCACCGGCCTTCCGTGGTGAGTTCCATCTATAGCGATGACGGTGGCCGCAGTTGGCACGGCGGTGAAATCGTCGCGCAGGAAAACGACCCGCTGATCAACCCGAACGAGACCGTCGCGGTCGAACTCGCGGACGGCGCGGTCATGTTCAGCATGCGCAGCGAATCACTCCAGCACCGCCGAGGCATTGCCTACAGTCCTGATGGCGTCACGCAATGGACGCGGCCGGAATTCGTCAACGACCTCGTCGATCCTGTCTGCATGGCCGGCCTCGACCGCCTCTCCTCTGCATCCGCGACCAGCCGGAGCCGCCTGATCTATTCGTATTGCGACAACGGTACTGAGCCCGACCCAAAGAGCCGCTCGCGCTTCTTCATCCGCAAGAAGCTAACGGTCCGCCTAAGCTATGACGAGGGCCGGACGTGGCCGGTTAGTCGCATATTAGAGCCGGGCCTCGCCGGCTATAGTGACATCACCTCGGCTCCCGATGGCACAATGTTCTGCTTCTACGAGCAGGGCAGCGCGACGGCGAACGGCACGAATGCGCTTATCCTAGCTCACTTCAATCTGGAGTGGCTCAGCCAGGGCCGCGACTCGCTAAAATAAATTACCCACTCGTGTAAACCTGGGAACTGAATTATTATAATGAACCACACCCACTATCCTTTCATGATCCGCCTAGCGGTTGGACTCTCAGCACTGATTGCACCTGGCTTGCAGGCTTCAAATAATCAGCTCGGCGACCCCATCCTGTCGGAAATATTTCTCAATGCGCGGACGATCCCTACCATTCAGTTGCCCGGCGCCTTGAAAGTGCGCGCCGAGCTTGGCTTGGCCACCTTCCCCTGGGTGTCAGGTAGCGTGATCTACGAAGCCAGCAGCCGTGATGGCGGCCTCTACGAGACCCGCGCCACAGTTACGCCCAAGGGCGATTACCTGCTGATGTTTCCCGACGGTGGCCACTACAACGGCAAAAAGACCAAAATAAACAAGCTCCTCGCCATGCGATCGAACGATCGCGGGAAAACTTGGTCTGTCCCGACGGAGGCTTTCGCCATCGACTACAATCAACATGGCTTCATTCCGTTAATACCAGCCGGCGGCACCAGGATTTACGCCTTCGGCACTCAGCCGGTCTGGGATAGTTTCTCGGTGGAGGCAGGGCAGAACGAAAATGCCCCCATCGGGTATCGGTATTCAGACGATGACGGACAGAATTGGTCGGAGTTGTCGCTGATTCGCCCCATCAACGACCCGGGATTCCGAGGGATGTCGGTGATGCGCATGACTGAAACCGACCAGGGCACCTGGCTGCTTGGCACCCATGATGCGGACTGGAGCAAAAAGCCGCTGCAGACCCACCTGTATCTGCTTCGCTCCACCGACCGAGGCATGAACTGGAGCCTTTTACCTGGTCCGCGTCCACACGGGTGGCAAGCCCCCGGCTTTGGCCGGATGGACGAAGGCCGACCCATTTCACTCGGCGGCGGTCGCGTGCTCTTTATGATGCGCACCCCCGCTGGGCACATCTGGGCCAGTCGCAGCGAGGACGACGGCCTGACTTGGACCAAACCTCAGCCCACTCCCCTAGTCCACCCCGATGCGCCCCCCATGCTGTTCATGCTCTCCGATGGGAAAACCCTCATCGCCTTCCATCACAACCGCTCGCACTCAAAGTCCAGCGCACTTGATGGCAACAACAAAGCGATGATGGCCGACCGCTCGGAACTCTGGTTTTCAACCTCGCCCGACGGGGGCTTGACTTGGGGCGAGCCCCGATTCGTGCTCGTGAACATTCTAGGTGAGACCTTGGAGAATCACTGGCGCAATTATAATTGCTCTTATGTCGATGCCTTCACGGATCAGGGCGACCTACACCTGTTCATTCCACACCGCTGGCAGCGGGTATTGCACCTGCAGATCAGTGAGAAGGACCTCGGCCGGTTTCCCAGCGTGAGTGAACTCTGGCGCTAATCTGGATTTATTCAGAAAGAAATCACTGTGAACTGGGACGCACTATCGCGCATTACCTCCTCAATATAGATATGCTAATTTTAGTTGAGACTCTTGAAGCTCGCTATCTTAACTGGGCACTCGAGCAGATCAGCAATATTTCTTTTTTTGATGGCGAAGGCCATAATGGAGAAGGCTTCGTTTACCGCATTAAGATATTCGGCCACATCTGTTTCAGTGTGGCCAAGTGTGGCATAAAAACGATCGTTGGCCAGGAAGCCGCGGCGCAATAGTTCCTGCGTGAACAGGGTCTGCAGCGCTAAAGATTCCTCATGCTTAATAACAAAATTACTTGCGGCGCTTAGGCCGAGAACCTGGATCAGTAGTCCATGCTCCGCCGCTGCCTTCTTCCAACCAGCTTGGACCTTGGCACCGATGGCGGCGAGGATTTTGCCTGCGTCGAGCGCGCGGTGTTTTTTGAGGGTGGCAAGTGCGGCGGCGGGGCCGAGTCGTTCCGTCCAATAGGCGCTACTGATGAAAGTGTTCTGCGCGGCATTCATGAACTTCTTACGTCCGATGACGGCGGCCATCGGCACCCCATTGGAGATCGTCTTGGCGTAAGTAGCCATGTCAGGCTCAATGCCGTAAATCATATGCATTCCGCCGGTATTCATTCGCCAAGCGGAAGTAATTTCATCCAAGAGCATGACCGCGCCGCATCGAGTAGAAAGTTCGCGGACTCCTTCGAGGAAACCCGGGAGGGGGCCTTCATTTCTAACCGGTTCCAGTACGATCGCGGCAAGCCGTTCGCCTCGGTCGCGAACGATGATTTCGAGTTCCGGCAGATTATTATAGGTAAATGAGTGGGCAGTTCCCGCCAGACCTTGAGGAACTCCGAGCGGATCAAGACCGGGCAGCAAGTGCCCCTTGAGTGCGTCATCACCGCCAAGATTGACTGCGAGGTACCAATCACTCCATCCGTGGTAACCGCAGATGGCAACTTCGTTGCGGCCGGTGGCCGCTCGCGCAATGCGGATGGCCACGCTCATGATCTCGCCGCCGGTGCGGGCATAGCGGACCATTTCCGCCCACGGGTGTAGTTCACATAGCAAGTCCGCAAGTTCGACCTCTTCCGGACAATTGAGGGTGGTCATGTTTCCTGAGCGCAGGGCCGCTGTGACCGCCTCCTCGACATCAGGATCTGCATATCCGAGCACGCAGGCACCGATACCGCACATGGTGAAGTCGCGGTATTCGTTTCCATCGAGGTCCTTGATTCGGCAGCCTTTAGCGCTGGAATAGTAAGTCGGCCATTTGCCCGGCAGATAAAGTTCCTGGCGCTTGCTGAACAATTGGGTGGCACCGGGGATGCGTTCCCTTGCTCGGGCATAGAGCTTTTGGCCTTCAGTGACATTCGGTAGCTTTGGGATCATAGATGTGGTGAGGTCGAATGTTCCTGTTGATCAGGAACGGGGTTTCGAAGCTCTTCTCGATCTTGGGCCACTAGCTACTTTCACGACGCAGCGACTTATTACCGAAGGTGCTGCGCACAGAGATCGCTGAGCTATGATGAGATCGAAGAAGGCCTAGATCTTCTGACACTCGATGATAACCTTGATTGCGCCGCTGCCGGCCTTGTTACAGGCTACCTCGAAGGCCTTGAGACCGTCGACCAGCGCAAAATTGTGCGTTACCAAAGGGTCAACCTTCACCATACCCTTTGCCACCATCTCGATGACGCGAGGAAAATCACTGTACATGGCGTTGCAGGAGGTCCGGATCGTGCGTTCACCCGTGAGGAGCAGGGAAGGGAAGCGAATCTCGCTGTCCTTAGTCGCCAGCAACACAAGCGTGCCGCCCTTGCGCAGCAACTTCAGCGAATCAACGATGCTCTCTTCCGTGCCAATAGTGTTGAATATCAGGTTAACACCCTCGCGGTTGGTCTCAGCCATTACGAGCTCATGGAGGTTCTGGCTGGGGTCGCTAATATTGATCGCATGGTCTACGCCAACTGCACGCGCGACCTGGATGTTCTTTTTCGCAAGGTCAGTAACAAAGGTCTGGGACGCGCCATAGACCTTCACGAGCTGAGCGATCAGTAACCCAATCGGACCGGCCCCTAACACGACAACCTTATCCAAAACAGCCGGGCGACCGACATCGACCGCGTGGAGAGAGGCAATCAAGGGATCAAAAAAAGTGGCCTGGCGATCCGTGACCTGCGGCGGCAATTCGTAGCACTGGTTTGCGAAAGCGGGACAGAACTCCGCCATGCCGCCTGGGTAGAAATCCATCTGGCCCCAGCCCTGCCCGTGGCCAAGGTGTGTGGTGTGGTCGCACAGATTTTCTTGGCCCCGTCGGCAGTAAGTGCAGCGACCGCAGGTGATAAAAGTATTCACGCCGACACGCTTGCCGACAAGCCTCTGGTCGATGACATCATGAGCTTCGACAACCGTCCCAACAAATTCGTGTCCGAAGATGATATTGGGCGGGTTTGGAACTTCGCGCCCAAGCGTCTGCTTAGCCCATGGATTCTCACCATAGAAGTAGCGGACGTCGCTGCCGCAAATTCCACATTCGTGAACTTTGACGATTACTTGGCCCGGACCCGCAGCGGGCCGAGGCACATTCATGAATTGAAGATTCTGAGGAGAACGGAGCACCAAGGCTTTCATGCTTTTTGCGCAGGAGGAATTCATTTACAAAGCCTACCGGTCGGCATCCAGTTCGACAAATAGAGGCTGGTGGTTCTTTTTTAGAACGCTAGGCACCACCAGAACGAACTACCGCTTGGCCGGCGCACCGATCGACCCGCAAGTCAGGAACTGCGGCAGTATAAACCTCTGGGGCTGCTTGTAGGAGCCCCCCAACACAAGGTGCTGAATGATGCCGTGGATGTTCTTTGCGAAAGCGTGTGGTTTGATGAAATAGCGCGAGGGCAGTGGCTCGAGAAACTGAAGAAAGGGATCATCGTCGCGTGAAATCAACGAAACGTCGGCGGGAATCCGCAGGCCGCGATATAAAATTTGAGTAGAAGCGGCGAGATAGGCATAGGACCCGCACACCACGATTCCGGTGACCGGATCGTGGCAATTGATCATGCTATTAAGGGCCCGGCGCACGGATCCCGCGTTGTTGTTGTGGCAGCGGATCGTGGCCGATGCGCCGTCCTTAGCATAGGCCTGAACGCCCTCGAGAAAGCCGCTGCAGCTCTGGATTTCCCCCGCGGGGTTAGATTGGTGGCTAAGCAGGCCGACCCGTCGGTGTCCCAATCGGAGAAGCACGCCGGCCGCATGCCGGCCCACAGAGCGGTGATCGAAATCAAAGGATGGCAGGTTAACGCCGGGGAACAGCGAACCCGCCACCACGCAGGGCACACCAGAGTTCTCGAACCAATGCTGCATCGCGGGCGATGATAATAACAGCACCCAGGCTGCGCTGGGGCTTTGCTCAAGCAGGCGCTTGAGCGAACGACCGGGGGATTTTCTATAATATTGCTGTCCCTCATATACGCGAAGCCGATATTTTGACTCGGCCAGCAGGTCCTTGAGCTCATCGATCCACAGGGCGATCGAAGGTCGCAGACTGCCTATCACCTCCGGCAAGATGATGCTGATTATCTTCATTTCTATCCTCAACGGCCTTCGCTGCGACTTGAAGCATATCTTATTACTAAAACCGCGCACGGGGACGATAACCCCCTCAGTCTTAAGCTGGAGCAGCGCCCCTCGCACGGAATTACGGCTTGCCTGCAGCATCGTGCTGAGCGCTCGTTCACTTGGCAGCCACTGAGACCACACGCGGCTTTGGATGCCATTCCGCAGTTCCGTCGCGATCTGTGCAGCTACGGTGCGCTTGAGAAAAAGGGTCATTTATCGAGTGTGAGCTGAATAGTAGTAACCCCGAGGTGCCCGCGCGCGAGTAATAAATTTTTAGCCGCGCAGTCGACGGAGCGCCGTGACCTTGGGGCCGAGCGGCCTATCGGAGATCATTTCCGGCAGATTGTCCCGGTTCGCGGCGTCATAGCGGCTGTGCTTGTGTGGCTTCGAATTATTATGCTCTGAAACATAACGCCAGCTAGAGCAGAAGTCGTGCAAAACTGGAAGTCGCTCGTCCCGGACGAAAAAGATTGGTCGCACAAAACTGTACAATGACCTTCATAATGGCTCTCGCATCCATCGTCATTTTTAGACCATTACCTTAGCTTCATTACTTTCCTAGATTTATTATACTAAACAGGTGGTTTCTAGGAAAATGAAAGCTGCCAACCTTAAGCTAGGTAATTACTTAATACTTTTGAGCCAATAATATTGGCCCGCAGTCAAAAGAAAAGGTGCCGACGGCACCCCGGCCCCTTTTTACGGGGATAAAAGCCCCGCCCGTAACAATGCGTCCGCAATTCTAAGGCTTAACCTAACTCGCTATTAGCTAAGGGAAAATACTGGGCAATAACACTGGGCTGGCATCCGCTCCTTGTGCTTCCGCGTAATCTAAACACCCTGTAATAGATACCATTAAACTCGGCTTGCCCCGTCGTCTCCAGATGGCTTTTCTCCCGCTTCAATTTTTACGCCTCCACCCACCTTATGTCTAAGCCCCGCCTGCTCGGCTCCCTATTTCAATGGATTGACTCCGATTATTCATCGGAAACCCCCGAGGCAATTCGGGCCCAGCCGGACGGCGTAAATCTGGTTCGCTGCATTCCCTTTGTGGTTTTGCACCTTGGCTGCCTTGGAGTTATTTGGACCAGCTGGAGCTGGTTCGCGGTTAGCTTGGCGGTCGCGCTGTACTTTATCCGCATGTTTGCGGTTACCGGCATTTATCACCGCTATTTCTCGCACAAAACTTATAGCACCTCCCGCTTTGGCCAGTTTCTTTTAGCGCTTCTCGGCGCGACCTGCGTCCAACGCGGCGGCCTCTGGTGGGCTTACCATCACCGGCATCACCACCAGCACTCCGATGAACCAAGCGATGCGCACTCCCCTCATGTGCATGGCTTCTGGTGGTCGCATATCGGCTGGATCACCAGCCGCCGTAACTTTCCCACTGACTATACCAAAATCCGTGATCTCGCTAAATACCCCGAGCTCGTTTTTTTAAACCGCTTCGATGTGATCGTGCCGGTCCTGTTTGCAACCGCCCTCTTGGTTCTCGGCCAGAGCCTAGAACAAGCCTTCCCCACTTGGCACACGAGCGGCCCCCAACTGCTCGTCTGGGGATTTTTTATCAGCACCACGGCGCTATTCCATGGCACTTCTTGCATCAACTCGCTGGCCCATCTCATGGGCGGCCGACGCTTCGCCACCAGTGACGACTCTCGCAACAGCTTTATTCTCTCCCTCATCACACTGGGCGAAGGTTGGCATAATAATCACCACCGCTACATGTCGTCTACCCGCCAAGGCTTCTATTGGTGGGAGCTCGATATCACTTATTATATCCTGAAAGCCCTTTCTTGGACGGGTTTCATCTGGGATCTTAAACCGGTGCCGGCTTCGGTTTATCGCGAAGCTGAACTACGCAACCATCAAGATACCCTCGCCCGCTTTTCGATGTCTTCCGTGCAACATGAGATCGATCTCTTCCGGCGCGCGGTGCCGACGGCCGCAGCCATTGCACTGGCCACTGTCCAGAGCCCAGCCGTCGCCAATCAAATGAAAAAACCGGATGGCCCCGCTGTTCATAAAAATATTGGTGAGCTCATCGTGCCATCAACCCAGCCCATCTCCGCCCCTCAGCCGGAAATCTAAAAAATATTAGCGACCCCTCTGGGTTTTTTTATGGCCTCACTTGCCATTATCGGAACCGGCATCGCCGGGATGGGTACGGCGCATTTTTTGCACCGGCATTTCGATCTAACGTTGTTTGAGCAGAATGATTACACGGGCGGCCACACGAACACCGTGACCATCCCCGAGAAAGACACCGGTCACCCCGTGCCGATCGATACCGGATTTATGGTATTTAATTATGCCACGTACCCCCAGTTGACGCGGCTCTTTGCCCAGCTCGAGGTACCCGTTAAAAAAACGGCGATGTCCTTCAGTGTCCGCCACGAGGATACCGGCCTCGAGTTTGCCGGGTCTTCGCTCAATCATCTTTTTGCGCAGCGCCGCAATTTGCTTCGTCCGCGGTTTATCCGCATGCTGGTGGCGATTGCCCGCTTCAATCGAGAAGCCATCGCCGCTCTTGCTGATCCTGCCTGGGGCAAATTAACTCTGGGCGATTATGTTAAACAGCGCGGCTACGGTGAGGATTTTTTTAACCTCTACTTAGTCCCCATGAGCTCGGCGGTCTGGTCAACGCCTCCTGATAAAATGCTGGCCTTCCCCGCGACTACCTTGCTGCGGTTTTTTCATAATCACGGCTTTCTTGGTCTAGATACGCAGCATCAATGGTGGACCGTCACCGGTGGCGCCCAAGAATATGTCAAACGACTCACCGCGCCCTGGCGTGATCGCATTCGGCACCAAGCCAAAGTAGTTCGTCTGCAGCGCACGGCCGGCGGGGTTAGGGTCACCACCGCCACAGGCGCGTCCCAGCATTTCGACCACGCCATTGTTGCCTGTCATCCCGATGAAGCCTTACGCCTGCTCGCTGACCCCACCGCGGAGGAAACCCGTTTGCTCAGCGAGTTTCACTACCAGGCCAATATTGCCACGCTCCACACGGATGCCACCGTGATGCCGCGCACCCCCCTCGCTTGGTCGGCCTGGAATTACTCCATTGCCCGCGATGCGCACGGTGTAATCTCGCCCGCCACG
>Ga0214919_10004256_pt1 | contig 21016 bp, 30 predicted proteins | sample LL1503_MetaG_FD_177994 | JGI IMG/M metagenome (GOLD analysis project Ga0214919, IMG submission 177994) | Freshwater microbial communities from Lake Lanier, Atlanta, Georgia, United States - LL-1503 | ecosystem: Environmental > Aquatic > Freshwater > Lake | place: USA: Georgia | collected... | reverse complement strand
AAAATGAATATTTTAAAAGATAAAAAAAATTAAAATAAATTATTTTTATTTAAATATATATTAATTATAATAAATAATTTCATCATAATTACAATTATAAATATATAATATTAAATAAATGAATTTGAATTATATATAATTATCCATAGATTAATAAATTATTATAAATGAATATAATGATAATTATAATATTAAAGTTGAGTGTGTTCCAAGTTCAGGAAAAATAATAACTATATTATCAATTGCTTTAAAAAATAAAGATAAAAAAATATTATTATTAACATCTACATTATATTAAATGAATAAATTAAAATATAAAATAAAAATAAATAATATTGATAATATAGTTGTTAAAAATTATTATACATTTTGTATTAATTATTTTGGATTAAAAACAAATATAATTAATGATTAAATTATTTAAGATATAATATAAAATAAATAAATTGAAATAAATTTTGATTTATTTATTCTAGATGAAATATAAGATATGACATTAAATAATTATTAATTATTTTTAAAAATATATTTTTAAAATAGTAAAATAAATTAATAAATTATTATTTTTGGATATTATAATTAATGCATGTATAAATATAATAATGCAGATGAAAGATTTTTAAAATATGCAGAATAAATTTTTGATATTAATAATTTATAATGGAAATAATGTTAATTATAAAAAACATATAGATTAACTAATAATATGTGCAAATTTATTAATGAATGTATTTTAAATAATAAAACATTAACTTCTATAAAATAAGATAATTAATAAAATATATTAGAATCAACTTTTTCAAATAATAAATTCAAAAATTCTAAGGTACAATATTATATTTTAGATATATATAATGTTGAATATATTTATAATATAATATAATATTATATTATAAATGGATATATTTATGAAGATATAACGATATTATCACCATATAAATTAAATTATTAATAAGAATCAACTAAATAATAAGCACCAATATAAAAATTAATTAATTATTTATCTGAAAAAAATATAGATATTTTTATTTTAGATAATAAATAATAAAAAATAAATTAATAAATAATATAAAATAAAATATTAATATCAACATTTTATTAAATTAAAAATGGAATTTAAAATTATTCAATTTCAACTAGAAAAATATCTATAATATATAATTTTGATTAATCTTATTAATAATATTTTTAAAAATTAAATAATTAAAAATGTTCAGATGATATGTATATTGCATTAACAAGTGCATCTGAACATTTAATATTATTACATAATTGTAAATATGAATATTTGAATTTTATAAAAAAAGAGAAATTAAAAAAAACAGTTGATATAATAAAAATTAATAATATTTATCCAAAAAAAGAAAATTAATTTATATAATCATAATATAATAATATTTCTGTTTCTAATATTATTAATAAATTATCAAATAATTAAATAAATGAATGTTTAAAATTATTTGATATTAAATAAATTTAAAATTAATCTTTTATTATACCTATTCCATAATAAATTTAAATTTAATAATATAAATATGAAAATATTTAATCATTAAATGGTATTGCAATTCCATAATATTTTTAATATTGTCTTCAAGATAAATTAGAATTATATGATTTAATATCAATTATTGATAAAAAAAAATTAAATGAAATATAATTTAATAAAAAATAATTAAATTAAACAATGGAATAAAAATTAGAAAATATATTACTTGGAAATTAAAATGATATAAAAGATATTTTAAAATTATCAAATTTATGGATTTCAATAACTTCAGGTTATATGTATAAATATAAATAAATAATTAATTATAATTGGTTAAAAGATGTTGATATATATAATTGTTTAAATAGATTAAATAAATTAAAAATATCAAAAAATGCTTTATTTGAAAAAGAAATATAAATATAAAATTAAAATAATTTAAATCCTGAATTATAAAATAATATTATAAATGGTTATATTGATTGTTAAGATGAAAATAATATATATGAATTTAAATGTGTTTAATAAATTACAAATTAACATAAATTATAATTAATCATTTATATGTATATGAATGAATTTAAATAATAATAAAAAAATAATTATATTAAATCTTTTAAATTATAAGATTAATAAGAATTTGAAGAATAAATATAATATAATTATTATTTATTTAATATATTATCAAATGAATTAATATAACTTTTATCAACTAAAGAAAATTTAAAATAAATAATGACAATTATATTTAATAATTAATAATAAAATATAATTCAAGTTTTTTCTTTAGAAAAAAATATTGAAACATAATTATTATAAGATGATATTATATTTTTATAATAAATTAAATAATATTAAAAATTATAAACTAATTAAATATTATGAATTAATATTTCTTTTAAAATTATATTAATATATTATTATTTTATTTATTTTTTATATAATCATTTATATATATATAATTATGAGTTCAGTAAATACTTTAACAGATACTTTAGCAACTGCTACTGATACAATAGTATCAGTAGATTTAAAAGATAAAACTAAATAGATATATGATTCAACTAAAAATTTTGTTATTTCTAAATATGGAATTTATTTTATGATTTTTATAATTATATGTTTATGTGTATTCTTAACATTATATCTTAGTTATAAAACAACAACTTTTAGAACTATATCTGATGGAATTATAATGAATGGAAATATTTCAAATAATAAGTTAAATAATGTATATGTTGATATTTATAATGTAACTATAACAAATGCAATTGTTATAAATTCATCAAATAAAATATTAACAATTACATTAAAAAATGCTAGAATATATAATACTACAATATTAAATGCATCAATAAGTGGTGGACTAAATAAAACTGAAAATAATTCTTTAACTAATGTTGGTGGAATAATTAAAAATGGAATTATAATTGGTGGAACGATTCGTGGTGGATTTGTAAATGGAGTATATAATTATTCAGATTATACATTAGTAAATTATTTAACATTATTAAAAAATATTGGTGGAATAAATAATGGTAATACAAAATAATTTGATATTATAAATTATTAAAAATTAAATAAAATCTATTAATATTATATAATAAATGCCAAATAATAATAATTTATCAATAATTTGTTTAATTATTATTATTTATTATTTTATATATAAAATATTCAATAATAATAATTCAAAAAATATTTTATATAATCAAAATAATATTATTGAAAATGCAGACTTTGAGACTTCTTCAATGTTATCTTCCCTAAATAATATATTAACTAAAAATACTTGGGATAATTAGCAAATTTTTAAAAAACCTGTTATTTCACAACAAGAAATTCTAATAGTAGATGATTCTTTAAATAGTTGTGGTAATTGTAGAGCTTTAAAACATGCAAATTCATAGAATGGTTCTGTTTTACAAATTAATTATAATGGTGATTTTACTGATGGAACATTGATTAATGGTCCTAGAACAAATATTAATAATAAATTATAGATTTCAAGTTTGGATAATAATACACCAGTTTTATGTATTGGAAATACTTGTATTGATGAAAATCATTTAAAAATATTAACTGGATAGAAATCAATTTATATTTCTAAACCTAATGATTGGAATAGATATTTAGCATCATGGGAAGGAGAATTAAAGTATAGTAAATCTGGTGATTCTGATAAAGATAAAAAAATTCATGGATCTTGGAAAATATCAACTAATATACCTTAGTAGAATCTAAATTGTCCAGATTATACTTCAAATGAAAATTGTATTTCATAATATTATAATATTATGATATTATTTAATTATTTATCAATTTATATATTTTTATTTTAATTCATTTTATATATATATAATAATGTCATTACTTCAAAATATTGGTTTATTAAGTTTAAATATAGATTCAGATAAATATTCAACTTATAATAATTATATTATTGATAATAAAAATTTACCATCAGTTAGTTCATTTAGTAATAATAAGATATTAATATTAAATGGAATATTAAATAAAACTAATTTAAAAAGAGCATGTTGTAGTAGAAAAAACTCAAATACAGATTCAACATATATTGATGTTTCTTGGTTAGATGAATATAATAATCCTATAAATGTAAAAACTGAAATTAAAAATTTAAATACTTTGTGTAATAATCTTGAATATAAAGGAGTAGATGGGTTAATAAAATATGGTTCATTTAATGGAATGAATGATAAATCTGAATAGAATCAATGTGATAATTTTTATTATACATATTGTAAAACATTAGCAGCATTTAATAAAGATGATAAATTAGATATTAATCATTATAATAAAAATATAAAATATAAAGATATAAATGATCCAACCAAAGGTTTAGAATGTAGTTGTATAAATTCTCCTGAAAATTTAATTAATGTTGATGAACAATATACATATCTTAAAGATTCAACATGTGCTTCAAATTACAGTTATTGGCCAAAATCAATATTAGATGCATCTAAAGGAAGTTTTACAGTTAATTTATGTGATGTTAGAATTGGAAATATTAATAATATATCTGATGATGCAAAATTATCACTTAATAATAATTCCATAAATTGTACAAATACAAGTAATTCAAATTATAATTCAACAACCCCAACTATGACAACTACAAAAACTATTACAACTACTCCAGATACTAAAACTACAAATACTCCAACTACAACTGCTCCAGATACTCCAGATACTAAAACTACAAATACTCTAACTAAAACTCCAACTTCTCCAAATGATACAAATAATACAAATAATACAAATAATACAAATAATACAAATGATACAAAGTCTTCAACTAATAAAATAATTGGAATATTATTTATTTTATTTATTTTCTTTATTTTAATAATAATATTTATTACTATTTAATATTATATTACACTTTCTCTGAAATTAATATCATAATATGTTTTGTGTAATGTGATGTAAATTTTATTTTATAAAAATATATATTATAAATCCAAATAATATACATATACTTATAAATATAAATATTATATTTATACTTGAAATATCATCTAGTTCAGAATTAATTACAAATTTATTATTTACACTACCAAGTATAGATGATGTAGTATTTGATGATGGAATATTATTTGTAGTATTTGATGGAATATTATTTGTAGTATTTGATGGAATATTATCTGTATTAATTAAAGTATTTATTTGATCTGCAATTTTAATATTTATATCATTTATATTACTACATTTTGATATTATATTTGAATTCATATTAAATATCATGTTATTTAATAAAACATTATTTGTTTCTTCGATAATAATTTCTTTACTATTTACTGAAGAAGTATAACATTTATTTATATTATTTATATCTAATTCTTGTTTTAATATTATATTTATATTATTATTGATATCATTTATATTATTTGTATTTATATTATTTTTATTTAATTTATCTACTATTTGTGATGATAATATTTTATATATTGAATCTTGAATATTAGTTGACTTTAAACAAGTAGATACACTTGAACTTGTTAAATTATATTTACCATTATTAATTTCTAAATTATCATTTCCAGATAAATTTAAAGTTGGATCTGATACAACTGTAATTATATTTCCTGAAAATATCTAACAATTATTTAAATTAATTGATTGATATAATGTATTGTTAAAATTATTATCATTAATTATTTCATTTATACTATTTTTTATTATATTCAAATTATCTAAATTTAATGTCATTTTATTATATAATATAATTTGTAAAAAATAAAAAGATAAAAGATAATAGTTTAATAAATTATATATATTCAGAAGTTAAAATGGCGCCTCCTGTCTTGATATTTGACTAAGCTGTAGTTTGTGTCTTTCCAGATGATGAATATTTAAAAAAAATATATATTCCAATTAGACATACTATTATAATTACAATTATTAAAAAATATCCACTTGAAAATAAATTTGATATTACTTCTCCAATATTGTCTATAAAATTTGCAGAAGTAGTTGTTGATGTTTGTTGATTATCTGATGCTGTTTTTGTTGTTGCTTTTATATCAGCAGTTACTGCATTTTGAACTTCATTTGCAATATTATTGATTTGTTTATTATCAAATAAACATGTTGCTAAAGCAGTTGATGATTGAGTCCAATTCATGTTTAATCCAAGAGAAAACTATTGTTTCTCAATATCAATACTTTGAGTATTATTAATTTCTGCAACACAATTTTGAGCTCTTGTTATACTTGTCATATTATTGACTAGACTACTTATATTATTTTTAATATTTGTTATATTATTTTCAGTATTTGATATATCAGAGTTAGTATTTGATTCTGCTTGTCCACCCAATGCTGATGCTTTAACTTGATTTGCAATTGAATTTTTAATAGTTGTATCTGTAATTGAATTAAACTATACCATTAGATCATTAGTAATTGATGATAATAATTTATTAAATATTTCTTCTTTTGCTATACAATCAATATTTACTGATGCATTTTGTGTAAAAGTTGATCCACTAAAATTTGCAACTGAACCCTACCCTGTTCCTACTGATTTTATAGTTTGTTTATTTGTTGAACTAGAAGAACAATTTGCTGAACTACTTATTGTATTTTCAATATTTGTTGTTAAATTTGTTGTACTAAATACATTTAGTATTGTATTTTTAACAAAATCTTGATCTGTTTTATTATTTGAAGAAGAAGTTCCACCCATGTATTATATTATATAATATTGATATATTTTATTTATTTTATATATATATTTATTATTATTTATATTCTTTTATTATTATATTATTTTATCTTATTATTATATAAATAAAATAAATAAAATGAATAAAATGAATAATAAATTTTTACAAAAAGGAGGATTTGAACATTGGGGAAAAGTTGGAGTTTTTTTTCTTGTATCATTTATATGTATTGCGATATTAATTGGTATTTATTAGTATTTGGGTAATAATTGTGCTACTGGAACTTTTAAAGATACATCAAAATATTCTGCATTATTTCCAGTTTGTACTGATTGTTCTACTACTAATAATGCTAAAACATATACTGGAGATTGTAATAGTGAAATTACTTCTTGCAAATAGGGATATACTTTAAATAAAAATTTAACTACTAAAGTTACTACTTGTGATGCATGTTCTGTAGTAAATGCATTATCATATGTTGATAATACTTTAACGAATGATAGTGCTTGTTAGGTTTTAACTTGTAATTCTGGATATAATTATAATTCAATATAGAATAAATGTTCAGCAGCTACTGGATCTGGATCAGGAAGTTCTACAGCTACTGGATCTGGATCAGGAAGTTCTACAGCTACTGGATCTGGATCAGGAAGTTCTACAGCTACTGGATCTGGATCAGGAAGTTCTACAGCTACTGGATCTGGATCAGCAAGTCTTGCAGTTATTGAATCAGTAAGTTATATGTATGATAAAACAATGTTATCTTCATCTACTTGTACAACTGATGGATATGCTTGGATATCAAAAGATAGTAAATGTGCAAAATGTTCATCATATTTAGATAAAAATGATAGTGATTTAAATGCAATTTCATATAGTCCAGAATGTTTAGTTAAAAATTGCAAGTTAGGATATCTTCCAAATTCAACAAATACATTATGTACAACTTGTTCAAATAGTGCATCAGTTTCTACTTGGAGTAGTTAATTTATTAAATAATTAAAATTTAATTTAATATTTAATATTTATTATATAAAAAATTGTATAATTATTAATTAAATGTAATAAATAAAAAAAAAATTGAAAATAAGAATTTATATATTAACATAATATTGTTATAAATATGTATTAAATATATATTTATTATAAATAGTTAAATTAATTAAAAAATGAAAATAATTAATAATTAATAATATTTTAATTTTGATATTTGTTTAAATTTTCCAATTTAAAAGTAAATTGCATAATCTTAATATAATAATGTATATTTATGTCATCTAATTTAAAATAATTTTTTAATTAATAAATTATAATATTATAAAAATGAAAATGAATTGTATCCAGATAATATTATAATTAAAACAGTTAATATAACACGTTTTACTAAAGTAGAATATATGAATGAAATATAGAATTTAAAAATTTTGTAAAATAATAAAAAATAATAATTTACTTTTTATCCAATTGTTTAATTATATGATTATTATATTGATAATTAAATGTTATATATAATTCAAGAATATATTGATGGAATAGATTTATTAGATTATTTTAATAAAATAGTTAATTTAAATCCTATTAAAAAATAATTATTAATTATTAATATTATAATATAAATATTTTAAGCATTAGAATATATCCATTCATTTGATATTATCCATAGAGATTTAAAATTTGAAAATATTTTAATTAATTAAAATAAATAAATTAAAATAATTGATTTTGGTTTGAGTATATAAACAACTAGATTATAATTTTCAATGGTTGGAACTATATCATATATGGCACCAGAAATATTTTTTAAAAATGGATATAATTATAATGTTGATATATGGTCATGTGGTGTAATATTATATGGTTTACTTTTATCATAATTTCCATTTAATAAAACCAAAGATAATAGTATATAAAGAGAAATAATGTATGCTTAATAGTAAAATTCTAATTTTATTGATAATTAACTTAATATATTAATAGATAAAATATTAACTAAAAATTATAAAAATAGAATTTAAATATAAAAAATTATATATATATTATTTAAAATTAAAGAAAAAATAAAATTATTAGAATTAGATTTTATTTTAAAAGGTTAAAGACATACTAGTTGTTAATCATTAATATAAAAATAAAATACTATTTGATATAAATTGATATAATTTGATATAATTTGATATAAAAATAAAAAAAAAATAAAAAAAATTGAAATTACAAATTTATATATATATAAAATTAAATTAATATTAATTAATTTTAAATATATATAAATATATCTTATTTTACCTATTTATATCAATTTATTAATATATATTAATAATAAATAATAAATAATAAATAATAATTAATAATAATTAATAATTAATATTAAATAATGATGTTTTTAACTATATTTTTATAATAAATTAATTAATAATAAAAAAAATAAAAAATCTTCAATAATAAAAAATTATATATTAAATAATAATAATTAGAATAACATTAATAATAAGAATTATAATCATAATAATAATTATTATATATTTAATTATAATAATTATTATATAAAATATAAAAATAATAAAAATAATAAAAATAATAAAAATAATAAAAATATTAATTTGGAAAAATACATTTAATATGTGGTCCAATGTTTTCTGGAAAAACAACAGAATTAATGAAAATTATAAATAAATATAAAATTTCAAATAAAAAATGTCTTGTTATAAATTATTCAAAAGATAATAGATATAGTAATCAGAATTATATTATATCACATGATTAAAGAAAATATGAAGCATTAAAAATAGATCATTTAAATTATATTGATAATATATATAATAATTATGATGTAATTGGAATAGATGAAGGATAATTTTTTGAAAATATTGATTAATATGTTGATAAATATGCAAATAATAATAAAATTGTTATTATATCTGCATTAAATGGAGATTTTGAAAGAAAACCATTTAATAATATTATAAATTTATTATCAAAAGCAGAAAAAATAAAATAACTTACTTCTATTTGTATATATTGTAATGAATATGCTTATTATACTTTAAGAACATCATTAAATAAAACATAAATTATAATTGGTTCTGATGATATATATAAACCAGTATGTCGATAATGTTATTTTTTAAAATAAAAATAATTATTAATTTGAATAATTAATTTGAATAATTAATTTGAATAATTAATTTGAATAATTAATTTGAATAATTAATTTGAATAATTAATTTGAATAATTAATTTGAATAATTAATTTGAATAATTAATTTGAATAAAAATATACTATTTAAATTAAACTATTGAATATAATAAATAAATATCTATTATATTCAATATAATTAATAAAATAATATTAATTTTAAAATTATGTAAATAAATTATTATTAAATTATATCAATTAAACATTTTTTTAATTTTGTCAAAAAAATGTTTTAAACTACTTTTTTATACAATAAATCCTCTATTTTGATATTTTTCAATTCTAACTAATGTTGTTATTATTCTATAAAAATTATTTTTATCTTAATTTTTTAAATATTAATTTGTCATCTTTATTGAAAATTAAATATTAAATGGTATTTATTTAATTTATTTACCATTATAATAATTTTTACATATATTAAAATCAAAATTTTAATTTATAAATTATATTGGTCCTAATTAGTTATTATTTATAATTATAATTTAAATTTATTTATTTAAATTTATAACTTTAAATATATTTGAAAAATAATATTTTGTATCAATTTTTTATTCATTAATATTATTTTTTTTAAAATAATTAATTAGTTAATCAACATATTAAAAATTACAATATATATCAATATCATTTGATTAATAATTATTTTCAAATATACATTATAAAACAAATCCACCTGCTATAATACTTTATGTTTCTATTAAAATATTATTAAATTCTTCAATATTTAATCCTAATTATTATATATTTAGTTCAATTTATTTTAATTAATCTTCATATTTATTTTTTTTAAAATAATTTTTTTTATTTATATTATATTATCTAATTAAATAATCATATAAAAAATTTAAAATAATTTTATCTTTATTTTTAAAAATTATTGTGATAAATTATTATAAATCTACTTTTTATTACATGAATAATTATTAATATTAACTTATTTTTTATTATATTTAATATTTAAATATAATATTATTATAATAAAATAACATCATATCATATATTTTTTATTATGGTTAAATTAAATTTATATATATATATTATTATAATATTATATTTTTATTATATTAAAATATATTATTAAATATTTTTTTATTTTATAATTTAATATAAAACTATTTACCACTTTTCTACAAATTTAATATATCTTCATAATTTAAATATGATAATATTAATTCTAATTATTTATCTTTTATATCTAATAAATTCATTATCTTGATTATAGATAGTATATATATAATTTATAAAAATCAAATATATAATTAATATTTATTAATTATATATTTCAATTTTTTTATTATAATAATAATAGATATATATCTATTATTATTATATTATTATTATTTTATTATTATAATATTATTATTTTATTATTATTTAATTTTTTTTAATAATTTTTTTATATAATAAATTAATAAAAAATAATAAGAGTTATTAATTTATTAATTATTATTTATTAATAAAATAGTTAATACTATTAATATATATATAAATAAATGGCTTCTTCTTCTTTTAAAGCAATTGCAAATTTATAGAGACAATTATTATTATTATATAATAATAAAGATGTGAAAGCATTTTTAGGATATGATGATATAAATGATAAAACAGCATGGAAACAAATTAGTTTTGATATAATTGGAGGTTTTGATGATATTTCTAGTTCATTATTATTTAATAATAATTTTGGTATTGATTCAACTATAAATAATATTTCAAATAATACATTAAATATAGGTGCAAATAATGCACAAATTATTAATATTGGTTCTAGTTCAGTTAATAATTTAATTAATATAGGAGTAAATAATAATTTTACAACTATAAATATTGGAGATATAAATGATATTATAAATATTAGTGGTGAATTAAATGTTGTAAAAACAACTAATACTGAAATTCAAGATAAATTAATAACAATTAATGGAGGATCAATTGGAAATGGAACTGCTCGTAATAGTGGTATTCAAATAAGAGATAATAATATAAATAATCAAGGTTATATAATGACAAATTCAACTGGTGATGGATTTCTTTTTAAATCACCTGAAAATAATTATATTATATAGTTAAATAATTCAACAAAAAATTGTTATATATTAACTACTGATAATATTAATAATATTGAATTAGCTAATCCAAATTCTTTTTTAATTACAAATGATGATGGAAAATTAATTTCAACAAATTTTTTAGATGTTACAACAAATGATTTAATATTTAATCCTGAAAAAGATATTATTAATAATAAAATTGTGTATTATGATATTAATAAAACAACAAGTAAACGTGTATTATCTATAAGAACAATAAATAATAATCCGATAAATTTATTAACATTACATTTAAATTAGAATACATCTTATTTAATTAAATTTAATATTATTTGTAAAAATACAGTAAATAATTATTCATCTTCTTTTTCAGGTTCTATTAAAATAAATCAATTTATTGAAAATTCTATACCTGAAACAAGTAATTTTATTTAGTTAGAAAATATTTATGATAATTTTATGATTGATACCAAAATATTAAATAATTTAGAAATTAATACATATCATTTACAAGTTCAAGGATTATTAGATACTATTATTAATTGGAATGGAATATTTAAAATAATTTCAATTTGAAATTATAATTAAATATAATAAATAAATTTTACTTATATAAATATAAATAATTATATATTACATATATAAAATGACAACTTGTGTAATTAATTATAATTCAAATATTATATCAAATAATATACAAGCATTAAATAATTTTATTGGAGATGGTTCTTAGATAACAAATTTAACTAGAAATAATATTTCTTCAAATAATCCAAATTATGTTTTGATAAATGATAATGATGGATTAGTTTCAGAATAGCAATATTTAGATGTTTCAAAAGGTGGAACAGGATTTGATTCAACTGGATTAAATGGTTATCCTAAAATAATAAATGGTATATGGTCTGTTAATTCAGATGTTCTTGATAATATAACAAATCTTGATATAAGTAATACTGCTGAAATAAATAGAAATAAAATTAAATTAGGAAATATAAATGAAGTTATTATTAATAATTCAACAGATGGTCATTTATCATCAGAAGCATAGTTAGCTACATCAAGAGGTGGAACTAATTTAGATACTCAATTATCATCAGGAATACCAAGAATTTTAAATGGCCAATGGAGTGTTGATTATGATATATCAAATAATGATATATCATCAAATGCAAATATACAAAGAAATAAAATAGCAAATGGAACTTCAAATTATTTTGTTGTAAATAATGAAAATGGAACATTATCTGAAACATCTTGTTTAAATATATCAACTGGAGATTTAGTTATTAATCCAACTAATAATATTGTTATACAAGATAAAATATTATATTATGATTCAGATAAATTATCAAGTAAAAATATCATCAAAATAACAACTTTAGATAATTTATCAACTAATATCTATAATTTATATACTATTCCAAATACTGCTTATTTAATTAAATTTGATGCTATTGCAATTAATATTACAGATAATACTTCTGGATCATATTCTGGTATCGTAAAAATACATTAGTTAGATATTGATACTGAACCGATTATTTCTGATATAAAAATATATACTACAATATTTGATTTAGGATTTACATCATCATTAATAACAGAAACAATTGAAAATAATTTATTTTCATTTAATGTAAAAGGATTATTAAATAAAACATTAAAATGGAGAATGATGATTAAAATAATAGCAAATAATTGAAAAAAAAAATTGAAATGATAATATTATAAATTATATATATATATAGATAAAATTTTGACAAATTATAAAATATAAACAAAATTTTTAAAATTATAATATTATGAATATAACATCAATATTTTAAATTATTGAAGAAGAAATGTTTATAGAATTATTATAATAAAAAACTAAAAAAGAATCATTAATTAAAATATAACATTATATGTTTAAAAAATATTGCAAAGAAAAAAATATAAAAATTTATAAAATTGAAGATAAATTATTATAATCAATATATTTAAAAAAATATTATGCATATTTATTTAAATATAAATCATATAGATAATATATGATATCTTAAATTGAATAATTTGAAAATATAAAATATGATATTGATATATTATTAATATATTATATTTATATATTAAAAGAAATTTTATAAAAAATAAAAATATATAATGACTTTTTTATAAAATAAATTTTAAAATATTATGAATAAATTTAAATTAAAAAATTTAAAATGAATAATAAATAAAATGAATAAAATGAATAAAATGAATAAAATGAATAAAATGAATAAAATGAATAAAATAAATAAAATGAATAAAATTTAAATATAATAATTCCATTATAATTAATATAAAATAATTTAGGTTGTAATATGACATAATTTGTATAATAATAAATAAAATTCATTAAAATTTAATGGACAAAATTATAATAAAAATAAGCATCTTTGTATTTATTAAATATGATTTAAAAATATGAATAATAAAAAAATTAATAAATAATTTAATAAAATGATATTTATTTCTTTTAATAAAAAAAATATTAAAATTATGTTTATAATTATTAATAAAATATTGATAATATAGCAAATGATTTAGATACTGATACTGATAATAGTATTGATATTAATAATATTAATTAAAATGATATTGATGAAAATAATGATGAATATTTTATTAATTTAAATGAAAAAAATGATTAATTTATATGAAAAAGTGATTAATTTAAATGAAAAAAAATAATTTTTTAATAAAAAAAATTGAAATTAGATTTTTATATATAATATTATAAATAAAAATCATTTTCAAAATTATTTTAAAATCTAATAATAAATAAATTTTTTTAATAAAAATAATATTTTAAAAATGTAATAATAATTAACAAATTATTTAATATTTGATTAAAATATCTTATTTAATATTTTTTAATATTTAGATGGAAAAACAATATTTAATTTATCATTTTTAAATAAATTTACAAGAAAATAAATTTAATAATATTTATAAAAATTTTTTATTTAATTAAAATCAATTTAATTTTTTTCTTGCTAATAGTAAGATTGTTTTATTTTAGATTTTAATTCATTAATTTATTAGAGTTGCGAATAACATTTTATTTTATAAATTTGTGCAGATTGTCATTAAGAATAATGTTAAAATAATATGAGAAATATTGTTTGTTGTAATGATTATTGTTGTTATAAATATATTTGTTTGTATAATTAATGTAAATCAAAATAATGTCAATAATGTTTATATTAATCTAAATAATTGTATAAATTTTATATAAATGTATTATCTAATATAGTTATTTGTAATAATTGTTTACGTGCAAATATATATTATACAAATGATGATATTAATAATTATGAAATATAAATAGAATGGAATGGATTATCACCATATGTATCTGAAGAAAGATATGAATATGGAGTTTAAACATATTCAGATATTTATAATAATGAATAATAGAAATAAAATATTATTGAATTAAATTTATTATTTGAAAATGCAAAATATATTTGAAATAAAATTTAAAATAATATAATAAATATAATATTAATATATAATATAATAAAATGTCAATTAATGATAATGATAATAAAATATATGGACCAAATAATTATATAATATTAAAAGGTACAATAAATAATATTGAAAAAACAATATAGATATATTATGATACATATTCACAAAATAATATTAATAATTTGAATAATTTAGATAATATTAAATTTATTGATCAATATTTATTCAATAAATTTAAAAATTTAAATAAAAAAACTGATTTTTTTATTGAATTAAATGATAATATTTTAAATAATTTAAATTTATCAAATAATTTAAATTCATCAAATAATTATCTAAATAATTTAGAATTATTTTTTAAAAAACAATTTATTAAAATTAATAATAAAATTATTCAATCTAAATTTAATAGTAATTTAAGATTACATTGGTCTGATATGCGACATGATAATTTAATATCTTTTAAAATACAACATTTAAATAATGCATTATTAAAATCAATAAATAATCAAATAAGTTTATTATTAAAAAATTATAAATATGAAGAATTATTAAATAAAGAAATTACAATCAATGTATACCAGAGTATATTAAATTCAATAAATAATATAAAAAAATATGTATTAATATTTTATAATATATTAAATGATAAAATAACATCATCTTTAAAGTTATTTGAAACAGATAAATTAAAAGAAGAAATTGAAATTAATATAAAATATATAAATAAAATTAAAAATAAATATGAAAATCAAGAAATTAAAAATAAATTAAATTTTTTTATTTTAATAATAAAAAATTTATTAAAATTAATAATTAATAATTTAGATTATTTAATATCAAATATTAATTTATATATTAATAATTTTAATAATTTATTTTATTTAATATATCAAAATCCAATATTTGATAATGCAATAATATTTATGACAAATATTTTACGACATATTATTAAAATAGATAAATATATAAATAATATTAATAATATATTAGTTGATATATTCACATTAAGAAGAATTTTAGATAAAAATTATATTCAAAATGTCATAATATATTCTGATTCTGGATTTACAATGAAACATATATTTGGTTTAGTTAATTTATTTAATTTTAAAATTCAAAATAATGTAAATTTTTCAACCATATTTAATTCATCAAATAAAAATATTGATGAATTAAATAAAAGTATACAAAATATTCCAAGAAATTTATCTTATTTATATAAAATTGCAATTATGTTTAATTTATATGAAAATAAAAATAATTATATTAGTTAATATTATATTATATTATATTATATTATATAATGTTTAAAAAAAATAAAAATAATAAAAATTATTTTCAAAAATTTCAAAAATATCAAAATAAATGCAATCTATTATTAAATAAAATTAATAATAATAATAATAATAATAATAATAATGATATTTATGATAATGAATATAATTCAATTACTTTTACAAATAATAGATCTAATTATGTAAATAATATAAATTATAATTAGAATAATAATGATGAAGATAATTCATTTATTGAAGATTATGAATTTGAAGATAATAAAGATAATGAAGATGATAAAGATGATGAATATAATGAAGATAATGAAGATAATGAAGATGATGAAGATGATAAAGATGATAAAGATGATGAATATGATGAATATGATGAATATGATGAAAAAAATTGTAATAGTGATAGTGATAGTAATTGTCATAATAATCATAATGATAATTATTAGGAGGGAGGAAAAATAATGGAAAAAAAATCAAAAGATGAAAAATTACAAGCTAAAAATAAAAAATTACAAGCTAAAAATGAAAAATTAAAATTTAAAAAAATAACTACCATAATTAAAACATTAAGAACAATAACAAAAGATTATAAAATTAAAAAAAGTAAATATATGTTAAATATGAATATATCATTATATTTATTAAATTTAATAAATGATATTGATTAGATGGATCTACTTTGTAAAGATAAAAATATAAAAAATAAATTAAATATCAAAAAAAATATAGATAAAAAAATATTCTTAGATATTTTAATATTAAATAATGATTTAATAAAAAATTCGGATTATATTAAATATTATGTTTATATACAAAAAAGAGCATTTAAAAATAAAAAAATATATTTACATAAAAAAACTAAATTAAATATAATGAATCTAGAAGAAATATTATTATGTAAATTATTTGATTATAATAAAGATGAAGATGAATTATTAAATAAAATAATATTAGAAATTCCAAAATTAAAAAAATATACAAATATAGAAGAAAATATATTAAATATTTTAAATGATCTAAATGTTAAAAAAAATATTATTACTTTATTTAAAAAAAAATTTAAAAATGATTATATGATTAAACTCTAATTATAATTCAAGTTTTTTCAAATAAAATATATTAAAAAAAAAATTGAAATTTAATATATATAAACATAAATAAATCATAATACATATATATACATATAATTTAACACTATTTGAATCAAATAATCTAAATAATACAAAATAATACAAAATAATATAATTTTTTTAAAATAAATTTAAAAATTAAAATGAATAGATATAAAAATAATAATAATTATTATCTTGATGCATAATTAGAATAAGTAAAGAATGAAATAAAAAATATGAAAATGAATGATAAATTAAATTTTCTTGTTTAAAATAATATTTTGAATTTAAATAATGAAATAAAATATTATAATTGTACCTAAATAATAAAAGAAGATAAAGAGATTGCACATATAAGAAAATAATAATAAGAAAATTTAATTGGAAATAAATATTTTGAACCATAAATTAATATTGATGAAAAAATATTTTAATTATCTTTAGCAATACCATTATAATGGTATTGGAATAATATGACTGATATGAAATATTATTTAAAAAACAATTTATCATTATAATTGTATAATACAATTGAATTTAATTCAATGGAAATATATAATGATACAAATTTTGAAATATTTAAAAAAAAAATATATGAATTTAAATAAAATATTTATTATAATGAATTTTTCAATAATATTATATAAATATACATTGATACAATAATTTAATATAATTAAAATAATAATAAATATTATTTTGAAAAATATTATTCTATTATTAATATTCTTAAAGTAATATCAAAAAAAATTATTGAAATTATTAATACAATTAATTAAGATAGAGATGATTATGCATAAAAATCAAATATTTAACATCATATTGAACCAATTTCTTTTAATATAAATGTTGAATCAATATAAAATTATCTTAATTATATGAATTATTAATATTAAAAAGATAATGAAGAAGAAATAATGTTAAATAATGAAAATATTATAAAAATTATTTGATGATTATATTATATAAAAAACTTTTTGATTATATTATAATAATATATATTATAATTTATATTTTTTTAAAATATAAATTATAATATATAAATAATTTTTATTATTTTAATTTTACATCATTATTTAAATTTAAAAATATTATTTTAATTTTTATTATATTTATTATGATAAATTTATTGTTAAAAAATTATTTAGTGAATATTATAATAAAAAATTTTATAATTTATTTTATTTTAATATTATTATATTTATTTTTTATTTATTTATTCATTTATTTATTTAAATTATTTAAATTATTTATTACAATAAAAGATTTTCATCATAATATTTTTAAATAAATTATATTTTAAATAGTTATTAATATATTTTAAATAAATTTTTATATTTAAATATATTTATTTATTTATTTATTAATTATGAATATTATTAATATTACAATTTTTGGACATGTCGATGCAGGTAAATCAACATTATGTGGTCAATTATTATATCAATCTGGGATTGTATCAGAAAATGAAATATATAAATTAAAATTATTAGCAAAAGAAAATAAAATGGAAAGTTGGTATTTAGCATATATAATGGATATATCAAATGAAGAACGATAGAAGGGTAAAACAATTGAATATAGTATAAATACATTAAATATAAATAATTTAAAAATTAATTTAATAGATTCTCCTGGACATAAAAATTATATTCAAAATACAATTTTAGCATTACAAATATCAGATATTGGAATATTAGTTGTATCTGCAAAAGAAGGTGAATTTGAGGCAGGATTTATGAATCAATTTAAAAATATACAAAATACACAAAATATACAAAATACACAAAATATACAAAATTCAAATAAAGAACATTTAATTATTGCAAAAGGATCTGGAATAAATAATATTATTGTTGTTATTAATAAATTAGATGATCAAACAGTATTATGGTCTGAAGAAAGAATTAATTATATTAAGAATAAATTAAATGAATATGTAAAAAAAATAAATATAAATATAATAGATTATGTTGAAATATCTGCATTAAATAATATAAATATAATGATTTCAAAATCAATAAATGAAAATAATTTAATAGATGTAATAACTAAATATAATGATAATAAAATAATTTCTATTACAAAATAGTTAAATAATACTTTTGAAAAAAAATTAATAGTTATAGAAAAATTAAAAGATATTAATTATTTTATTACTGTTAAAATATTATCAAATAATATAACAAAAAATGATATATTATTTAATTTAAATTCAGAAATTGAAATTTTAGATTTATTTGATAAAAATATGATAAAAATTAATGATGGTTTTGAAAATGATATTATATTATTAAAAATAAAAGAAAAAGATGCAAATAACATAGAAATTGGAAATTTATTATCTAATATTCCAGTTATTTCATATTCAAAAATTATAGCAAAAATTAAAATAATAAATATAATTGATTCAATTCCAATTATAACAAAAGGATATTCATTTTTTTTAGATTCAAATTTAAAATCAATAAATGCAAAAATTAATAATATTTATAATAAATTATTTTTAAAATTAGGTGATATAAATAATGTTGAAATAATATTAGATTCAAATATATTTATTAATAATAAATATTTTATAATGAGAAATAATGAAAAAATTATTGGAATTGGAATTATTGAAAAATTTATTGAATAATTTAATTGATTATATTTTAATATTAATCAATTTAAATTTAATCAAAAACTATATATATATATTAATAAATATAAAATGAGTATTCCTATTCTTCCATTATCAGGATCAATTAAAATAAGTGATATACGAACATTAGATTCAAATGTTGTACATATTAATAATAATGAAACAATTAATGGTATTAAATCATTTAATACAATTCAAGTAAATAATTTAATTTCTTCAAATGGATCTAAATTTATATCACAATATGAAGTTAGTAATTTTAGTTCAACCTCAAATCCAAATCAATATATACCATATAATTTTGCAATAAATTTTATAAATTCATATATTCAAATTCCAATTGGAACTATTATAAAGACAAATATTCCAATAAATTAGTTTGTATCAATTAATTCTTCAACTAATTTATTACAATTTAGTCAAATTGGTGGTTATAATATAACATATAATATATCATTTACAGTAGATGCAGTTGGTATAAATACTTTATATTTTTCAATGGATGGAATATATGAAAAAAAACAAATAATGAC